>OKWK01000029.1_pt1 | contig 246945 bp, 248 predicted proteins | sample 1607181 | NCBI WGS metagenome assembly OKWK01 (sample SAMN07501053, study PRJEB24779) | human gut metagenome | isolation source: stool | host: human infant | place: USA: Pittsburgh, PA | reverse complement strand
ACCCGGCCAGTGGCAACTAATACTCCTGAATTATTGAGATACTCGTCAGCCAGGGTAATTCCATCAGAACTACGAACGTAGGTGGTGCTACCTTCAGGGATATTCGCGATATCCGCCTGCGCTGCCGCCAATGTCATATACTGCCGGCTGAGAGGGATCAGGTTCTGCCGGGTTTTCTCGACAACAGCAGTACCATCCTCTGCCATTTGCACACGCTGGTCGTCCGACTTTTTCTGAATCCCGGCCAATGTGTCGCGCTCTGTTCCGGTTCTTGTTGTCAGAGTTAATTCAGGTGAGTTAACAAACTCATCAATTGTTGCATTGTTATCCCATATATCAGGCATAGCAGAAGACGGGACAGGGTTTCCCGTATTATATTGAGTCATAGATTCACCAAGGGGTTATAATAAATTATTCACTTAACGCCGGAGGAGTGAAAATGCCATTTTTATATGATCCTCCTATGCTAAATGGCTTATCGCCACAATTAATAACGGTCATCCCCTCTGGCGGCAGCCATTCCTCCGTCCCATTCCAGACAATAATATTTACGACAATGCCAGCACTATCAATAACTGCCCATGCATTATTATCCATTATGCATACTCCTCAATAATAACAACCCCATCACGACCTGATGCTCCAGGTTTCAAAGATTGCGATACGCCATTAGAACAGCCAGATGCACCAGAACCATAACCGCCACCAGTATTTGCAGGCGTATTAATCGCCGGGACAGAACCACCAACCCCTAACTGGCTATTTGCACCTCGAGATCCGGCAGCGTAACTGGTGGATACAGCTACAGCTGCCTCAGAACCAGATCCAGAAGTACCTATAATATTCCACCCTGTCGGGCTATTTGAGTTTGTATTTGCCACGGGCTGGAATGGAGGGATAGCCGGTCCTGCTGGCAATCCCGCCTTGCCGCCAGGTGCTGAGATAAGAGTACCTACGGATGTTGTCCCGCCATCCCCTCCGTATGGTGAAATTGCTGTACCCCCCACGCCGCCGCTACCAATCGTCACCGTGGCCGATGATAATGCTGATACGTCGTAGATACCCTCAGCATATGCGCCAGCCCCGCCACCATTACTTATTGAAACCTGCCCAGCATCGGTAGCCGGAGCGGCAGAACTTCCAGCTCCCGCACCCAGAGCTCTGATGCGCCATTTTTTTGCACCGGCTGATTTAGTAATCAGCGCGCTACTGGTGACAACTTGCACACCCAAAAGGCGGCCAGGCATACTATTTTTAAGGTTAGAAAGAATTGCTGCTGTATTACCGTCATCTAGCACATCTACATTTGCTGAATCCGCGATAAACTGAGCAAGGACATTAGCCATTACCGTGGCCTGCCTGAGAGCTTTATTCACCTGCGCGGAAGAAGCTTTACCAGATGAAAATCCGCTTACTAACGCAGCAAGGGCTAAATAATCAGCCTGAGAAATTACGTTTGCGCCGTTTCCAGTTGCAAAAGCTTTAAAATCATTGGTAGGCATTATAAATCTTCTCCCCAGTTACCAGAGTCAAATCCGGATATATATTCGTTATCCACATCAAAACCAAAAAAAGAATAGCCACCATTTGACGGCATCTGTATTTCCCTCACTTTTACACCCGCAGCTTTAACGGTCATATATCCGTTTTGTATAGCCCACCATAATTCAGCATTAACCTGATCGATGGGATTCAGGTCATAACGAGATGGAACGTAACCGGGAGGTAATGCGATGAATGGCCCCTTATTAACTGCGCTATCGAGAATCATCCTGTCAATTTCACTGATAACAACCGTAGGGTCAGGAAGTATCCATATAGAAATGGACATATCCTGATTATCGACAATTGCCATACGAATACCCGATCCTTTCAGGGCATTGTCGAGAATCTCAGGCAATGTGTCGTTCTGCCCGTTCCAGTTATTTATAGCAATTTTGACTTTTAGCACCAGTCGATAAACTTCGTCACTCAGGTCAAGAAACCCATCATCAGGATCGAAAGGTCCCTGCCAGACGCCCTGGTCCCAGCCAAGTTTCTCTGTATCCCACGAGAAATACACGCCAGAGATAGGCGTCCTGACCCTGCGCTTGCGGCCTATCCATTCACCCAGAATATCCAGCTGCTGGCCGATGGCGGTATCAATGTCGAAATCCTGAATCATGCCTGTCATTGCGGCTGAAACGTCGATTAACGGTCGCGTTGAGAGGTCAATGTGTGCAAAAAACTTAGGTTTCCCTGCGTGATAGTTCGTTATCCTGTCAGTGTATTTACTCATACAGACACTTCCAGATTAATGTCCGCAACCCTGCAGGATGCGGAGTGATCGAAAGCTATTACGATATTGGTCGCAGCCACTCCTGCCGAAGATGTCCCAATCAGCAATTCGGTAATGTCGTAATACCGGGCATTGCCTCCACTAACGACGCCCAGGTTAGCCGGTGAGTAAACGCGACTGAGAAGAACGCTGGCGCCGATTGCCAGAGAGTTAATGTAGGCAGATACAGCCGCCTTTATCTCTTCGCCAACCTGGGATGTGTAGCCCGTAAGGGGTTCGATAGTGATTTTGACGTAAATGGGTACATCGACCGGCCTTGAAAAACCTACCGGGTGAGGGTTTCCGTACTTATCAGGCACAACAATCATCGTACTACCGTAGGGTGTTACGCCCTGCCCTTTCACACCACGAATGCTGTTTGCAATGACCGCCGCATCACCACCTTCGACAATGGCCGCGATTGAGTGCGGAGGCAGGCCATTTGTATCAGTGGTATCTGTATCGTTCTCATACAGCTTGTGTCGCGTTACGCCGCTGATATTTGCTATCGCACCATCTACCGCCTCAAACGGCGTCAGAGACGGTAAAGCAACGCTCTGTGATTGCCGGACACGCAATTCAGCATTTGTTTCGGCAGCAACACCAACGGTGGCCGCTTGCGGGTTAGTTACTGATACCCAGCCACGTGTCGGAGTGTTTATCTTATTAACTGACCCGGCAGTGGCCGCCACAGCACCAACAACAGAACACGTCGCAGTAGCAATAACCGTCCCATCAATACCAATTGTCACCTGAGCAGGAAGATTCCAGATGATGCCGTTGGCATCTTTCACAGAGCCGTTTGTGATTAACGTTCCGGCCTCACCTTCGATCAGCTCATCGACCGTAGAGTTTGTCGCAGCCCGGCGAGCGATGCCGTTAATTTTGACGTTACTGGTTAATGCATCGTCCAGCGCCGTCGACGGAGAAAATGACCGGTAAACAGAAATGGCCGTGTTGTTGGCATCGTGAATGGCCAGAGCCACCAGAGCGACCATCTGGCCGTCTTTGCTGTCCGGGTCGAGATAGGCATCACTGCCATAAATCTGCTGAAAATAGCCGGTGATGGTGTCCAGAACGGTCTGATAGTCGGGCGCACTTATCCCCTCAGCGGTTACCGTTGCCGATAAGCCGAGAGATTCAAGGTCCAGAGCCATTACGCCTCCGAGGTTACTGTCGTTGTCCCGTAGATGGTTTCCACCGTTGCTGTAAACGTTACACGCCGGGTGCGGCTGTCAACGGTAGTATTAAAGTCGGTGATGGATTTAACCCCGCGCGTTTCAAGAATGCGTTTTCGAATAGCGAGGTTATAGGTTTCTGGCTTGTGCTTTCCCAGGACGGATTGTATCCAGGGCGTTCCTTCTGTCGTATCAAGAAACCATTCGCCGTACCAGAGCAGGAAGCGCGTTTTAATGGCCTGCGCGACGGCCTCCGGAGAGTTAATCAGCCAGGTATCATCACCCTGGCCAAACGTATAATCCCCGTCATTATCTTCTCGACGGTAGCGCATGTTATCCCCCAAGCGGATCTGTATTACTCCCACCAGATTCAACGCCGCCGTGCGTGTGCTTATCGACAATGGAACCATCCACCAGTTGCAGGCGACCATCCGCGAGGATTTTCAGGCCATTCAGATTAAAACCACCTGGTGCGGTACCGTTGATTTCACCACTCGAAGGATTAAGGCTCAGCTTCGTACCGCCATCATCGCTACGCAGTTCGACGGCGCTGGTACTGATACCACTGATTTTCTTTGCCTGTGACTGCGGCCCAACAATGCAGAACGCGTCAGATAAGTCGTGCATCCTGTCGTCTACCGGCTCCTGAATGCCGCCGCTTTGCCACCAGAAATCGATACTCCGGTCAGCAAAAATAACCAAGCATTCATCGCCCTTGTTCACCGGAAAGGTAAGAGAGCAACCGCCGCCGCGAGGAAACATAACAGGCACGTCGTTTAACACCGACAGTGCAGTTGACTCACCGTCTGAAAGTCCAAGAATTCCTAATTGGATAGTTGCGGTAACTGCTTCGGCATCGAACGATTCAACCGTCCCCGGTAGTGCTACGCGAAGCGCTGAGGAAACTTGTTTCTTTAGCTGGTTAAGCGTCTCCTGCTCACCAGCTACCTGAGAATTGAGTGATATGGGCATACTATCTCCAAGTGCTCAAGCCATGAGGCTGTTATGTATTTGTTCTAAATGTGGTTGGATGTAATCAACATTTACGGCGCCTTACAATTGTGAATATCTAGAATTGCTAGTAAAATTGCCCCGCCATACCACATTGATTTCAATGAGTTATTATTAATATAGGAAATTATAATGGCCTTAATAAAATGTCATGAATGCGCTAAAGAAGTTAGCGATACTGCTACATCTTGTCCTAACTGCGGTGCACCAATTTCTAGCTCACAGCAAACGAGTCAACTTAAAAATGAACAGGAACCAAGAAAGGTTAGCTTCCTTCTTTTATTTGGAATAATAGTTTTCCCAATCCTTTTTGTATGGTTCTTATTCAGAAAGGGCTATTCAAAAAAAGCACGAATTATCGGTATTGCTTATTTGGTTATTAGTATCATTTTGCTTGGCGGCAGTAGTGAAGATAATTCTTATGACGATACAGAAACAGAATCAGTTTCATCTACCTCCCCCTCAAATGGAAGACCAGACGTCAGTTCCCTCGCTGAGTTTTCAGCAAAAGAAATACTTGATGCTTACAGTGCTAACACTGTCGCAGCAGACAAGAAATTTAAAGGTAAATGGTTAATTATTAGCGGTAAAGTCGGCAATATTAATACTGATATCACAGACTCTGCATATGTTGAGTTTTCGGTAAATAACTCTTTCAATTCTCCACAGGCCACTTTCATTGAAAGTGAAGAAGATAAATTAGCCAACTTGCGTCAGGGGCAGTTTGTTAAAGCTGTCTGCATAGGAAATGGTGACATTGTAAAAACCCCAATGCTTAAAAATTGCACACTGGTTGAGTGAATTAAAGGGCCTTTTGAGGCCCTATTTTACTTTCAAGCAATCGTAGGTACCAAAAACACGCGGCTCATCCATGTTCATACGGACCGCTTCAACGTTAAGGATGGCCTTGTTATTACGCTTGATGTAATCAAAACCTAGCCATCTCCCCGTTTGCTTGTCTGGCATCATCCACTGCATTTTGAGGTTATCGTAATCATCCTTCTGCTTCAGAAAGGTCATTTTTTGAGTTTCAGGCTTCTGGCCATTGATATGCATGAAACCGTCATTAGCGGCTTCTAGCCTGAATGGACCACACTGCATACCTTTTGCAGACGCCAAAAGAGGCGATGCCAATAAAACTGCAAGTAATGCCTTCTTAATCACGAGTAAACACCTTCGACAAAGTTGCTTGCGACTGCAGATCAGCAGAACCTTTGGCAATACATAGCAAATCCATATACCAGGCCTGCCCCCTTGTATCGCCATGATAGTCGATACTGCCGACAATGTAATCACCATCGGTATTAATAGAGGCTGTCTGCTGACTTACAGCGCCCGTTACTGTTCGGTTGCCGTTATTGTCCTGCTCAGTGATCCACCCGGCAGAGTTACCAATTTCATCGGCTGAGAGCGCGGTACGATAAACCGACGCCTGATCCAACCGAATTAGACCACCCAGCTTAACGTTCGGGTTAATAAGGATACGGATGTTAACCCCGTTTCCCATAGTCTGCTGAGGCATGCCAATTAGCCCTGTGTCAGCATTTAACACAATGGCCTCATGTAGATACTTATCCGGGGGCAGCATGTTGATTTGCCCGTCTTCATACCACCAGTTGGCCTTGCACTGGCGAGCAACGTCATCCATCGCCTCACGACTGGCTTTAAAAATGGTTCTGCCACGAGGGAACACTGCCGTAGGAAGCTCAGGAATACGCCCCAGGGTGATACCGTACGGTGCGTAATCTCTGGCGACTTGATTGAGAAACTCTGTCCACGTCCAACCGGCTGCAAGCGTAACAGTCGTTTGAGCGGCAAGATGTCCCTCCCAGCAGTCGATACACTGCACCATAATCCAACTATCGGTCGGGTTATCTTTCCCCTGAATGGTGAAACGAATATCACCAGAGAAGATCATTCCGTAGTTGGTGCCGTCAGGTTGTGATGCTTCACCTGCAGTGACGTTACGAACCACCCCAACCAGGCTCTCATCAACGGTTGGCGGGATACCATCATACCCGGCGATAACCCTGATTTTAGAGAACTCCTGCCCCTGAATACGGTTGCAGGTCTCAGGAGTAAGGTTGTATATCTTAAAGTTTCCTACAAAGCTGGCGAAGCTGTTCTGGGCCATCTTCTGAATATCGAATACCACTTTAAAATCAGACAGGGCAATGCCCTGTCCTTTATCATCGAGCAGTTGCAACTCGAAATGACGCATCCAGTTTTGAGACATAATTACTCCGTGACCACCAGCAGATGACTGCCAGTGCCGAGATCAGTTTGAGTTGGGTAATCCTGCGTACTGTCGTCACAAATGACCGCCAGTTTAAAACCCAGATTTAGATAGGAATATTGAGCAAGGAGATCCGCACCGGTTACTAAAGGAATCCCCATGACTATGGGCTTTTCGCTGACATCCATCAGATCGAGTATCCAGCACGGCTCGCGCCAGATAACCCGTATCTGATACGCAACACCTTCCAGCACAATACCGAATTGCTGATTATCCGGAGTCAGTGATATTTCGCTGATAACCATCAACCACCTCCGATAATTGACTTAAACTGCTTCCAGCCAGAACTAAGAAGCGATTCATTCTGCGCCTTCGGTGCTTTTGAGCCCGTATTAATCACTGAAGAGGTATTAACGCCCTCTTTCATGTCGGTTTTGTCAGCAACGGTGATGGTCTGCGTTTGGGTAATGATTACCTCTCGTAGCGTCAGCACCGCCGACAATACGTTTTCGGTAGTCCTGTCCGTTGTCACCTCAATCGCCCGTATCAGCATGTTGCTGTACAGCCGCTTGCCTGTTACCACATCAAACGGAACTCTGCTCCGCTGGATGTCGATGATCTGCGCGTAGGTTTCGCTGGGACTTAGCCCAAGATTTATTCCCAACGTCGTAGTGTCGGCGAAATCCAGCAACGAACCACCACCAGCAAATCCGACTTCCATAGTTACCTCTGATGGTCGTCGGTATGCATGGTCAGAAACGGAACCTGTACCGGATGATGTTGGCCTTTCGACGGGATGCTCTGTGATCTCCAGTGTGTCGCTGTGCTTCTCAGATACGACTACATCCGGAATGATTATTCCTATACGCCGACTTTGGAGATGAAATAGCGTGGAGAGAATATCCATTAGCCTGTTCCTCTCTGCCATTCTTGAAGCGTTCTGGAGTTAACACCGGACTGGCGATCTGCAACTTCTCTCCCGGCAGCGTGTGGATCGGATACACCATGGATATTGATGTTCGTTTCCTGGTTAATCGTCGCCCCTGCAGCTTGTCGAGCCAGTGGGCTTTGCCAATTTGAATACCCTTCTTTACGCGCCATAGACTGCATCAGGGAAGCCATCGTATTAGGGTTATTCAGATTCAATACGGCATCAGGGGAAACGCCCATCCAGCCAGCTACCTGTTTGGCGTACAACTGAGGATCGTTGTTATCGCCAGCAGGCGCCCAGGTGCTGACGATATCCATGATAGTCTGCAGGCGGCGCCCGGTCGTTTTACCAGTAAAGTACCGCATGAGCTGGTTTTTCATGGCCTCCCAGCCTTCCAGCGCAGAACCAAACGCACGAAAGCCACCACCGCCTACGGGCCGAATATTGCCGGGGTTATTGTTGCGATCTGCAAGCGTATTACCCTCGCCACGGAAGAAACGGCCTATGCTGCGCGGGTCAAATCCTGTCTTATCCTTTATCCAGTCAGCAGCGCTATTGGCACTGTCAGAAACGCCGGGCAGCGCATCAGGCTGGTTACTGCCTTGTTTGAGAAGAGCCCTGCCAATGCTTGCAGCATCCGACCAGCGACCGTCCTTGATAGCGTTAAGCAGGTCGCCGATCATACTCAGCATCTTGCTAAACTCACCCATCTGGGTAATGAAGTTGCTGAAATCCCATTTCAAAGACCAGGATTTAGGGTCGATATTGAGCAGCTTTGCCAGCGCTTTTCCGAGATCGAGGACAGTCTGTTTCAGGTCACCGACCATCTTCAGTGCTGCGTCTACTTCAGGCTTCCATTTACCCCAGTCAATGAGGCTCTTACCGCCCTCCTTCCAGGTCTGGTAATCCTCCCATAGCAAAGCTATGGCAGCGGCAAGACCGAGAACCCACGTAATCGGCGATGCGAGCATAGCGCGGTTGAGCATCCACCACGCTGCGGTTAGCGCTCCAATTAGTTCGATCAGCTGCTGCGACTGCTTATCAAGAGAGTCCCACCAGTCGCTGATACTCTGACCCAGCTGAATAAGGCGGTAAATTACCCTGCCTACCATCTCGCCAGCCCAGAGAATGCCTTTCACGGTACCGGTTATCGCGCCTTCAATTTTCGGGAAGTTTTCCAGGATCTGGCGACGCAGCCTGTCCAGAGAGCCAGCAAGTCCATCAGCGAGACTGGAGCCGATTTTATCCCGCGCCATGCCTGCCATCAGCCCAAAGGAGCGCAGCGAGGTCATGAATTTATTGGAGCTGACGGCGGCCACATCGGCGTTATAGCCGATCGCCTTCGCCATCGCGGTGTATTCGCCACTAAACTGGCCGATACCGCGACGCATTGCCATCAGGGTGTTTTCATCCAGACCCAGCATCTGAGCGTACTGGTTCGCGCGGTAATACGGCATGCTGCTAAGACGCTGGCCGACGCCGGTAAAGATCGTCGCCATATCCCGCATGTTGCCGCTGGCATCACGCGTTTGAACCCCCAGCCGGTTCAGGAAACCCTCAGCGCCGGGATTGTTACGCATGAACCGGGCAAGATTTTCGAGAGAGCCGCGGGCACCGTCGACACTGCCGCCAACCTGACTAACCGCATACCCAATCTGCTTAATGCCCTCCACCGTCGCGCCTGTGCGCTGAGAGGCCCAGTACAGGTCGTCGAGACCGCTGGCAATTTTCGCGGTGAATGCAACGACGGAAAGCGCCGCCGCCTCAACTTTGACGCCCAGTTCAATCGCTTTAAGCGTTGTCCCGGCAACGACGGCATCGAATTTTCTGGCGCCAGCCTCATCAACTTTGAACCCAAGCGAGATCAGAAAGTCCTTGAGCGTTTCAGCGTTCATTAGCCTCTCTCCATTTCGCTATACGGTTTTCGTTATCGGCTTTCAGGTCCAGCCAGTCATTCATACGGGCAATATCAGCCAGATCGACTGATCCATCTTTCAGGGCGGTGTAAGAGATGAGCCCGGCATCCACCGGGCGCATCAGGAAATCCTCACCTTCTGGCATGGATTCGAGGACAGGACCTATGGCTGGGTAGGCGTCCCGCTGCCGGGGAGTTCTTTCAAAAAATTTCCCAGGCTGTCGGCGACCACCCGCGCCACCAGCTGCAGCATCGTGAACAGGTCGATATCGTCGAACATCAGCGCGCCCTGATCGAAAATTTTAACCCACCCTTTTTCATGCTGGCGCATAACAACGCTCAGACACGGATGAATCACCGCGTTAACGTCCTCATCAGGCAGCGCGGCCAGCGTATCGGCAATTTTCGGCAGTACGCTTTCCAGCACTGCACCAGAGTTACCCGCAGCGGCCTGCGCTTTCAGCGTGGAAAATTCACTAACGAGTCCGGCCAGCACCGGCAGCAATTTGCGACTTACCTTCAATTGCTGGAAAACATCGAGCTTTGCGGTTCGGTAATTAACGCCTTTGATTTCAAATTCCATCTGTTAAAACTCCCCAAGCAGCTGATCAATCTTGCCGCAGTCAAAGACCCAGGAGACCGTATTGCCGACTTTGGCGTTAGCGTGATCGGGTTGCTTCTGGAAAGCACAAGAACGCGCTGTAGTGGTATCACCTGATACTTTGTTGCGAATGACGATGACGTTATTGCCCCACGTCGCCGAGGACAGGCTCTGTGCGTTGTACATCAGCGAGAGTTTTTTGTTTACCGGGGAGGTTTTCAGCAAAGTTACCGTGATAGTGCCGCTCTTTCCGGCGTGCAGGCTGTGCATCACCTCGCCATCGGCGCCGATGGTCATGGTGTTTTTTGCCTCTGTCATTGTGACAGTAATGCCCTCTTCGGCGTTCGCTGAGCCGTAGCCAAGCTCAACTAACCCGGTAGGCCCTGCGAGAGAGGCCGAAACATCAAGAAACGAATACGTAGACATCTATGGCTCCTTAGCGCACGACCGTGATTGCGACGGTGCCGTAATGAACGGCTCCGGCCAGTTTCCCGGCAACCTGAATTGGCACACCTTTCCGCGCTTCGCGATCGACCTGAAGCTGGTCATCAACGTTTTCTGCCCAGGTGTAATAGCCCTTCGTCAGCATATCGCCGGTATTGAGCTGGCCAATCGGGCCACCAGTCCATTTACCCGGCGCAAAGAGACCGTTTTGCACAGCCTTATCGAGCACCAGCTCAATGTTGGCGATACGGGTTGTGGTACCGGCGTCGGTCTGGGGTATTTTGGTTGTGCTCGTATAGAGCGTGTTGTAGTCAGCCGTCTGTACGGCGTTCTGCAACCAGTCGAGGCCATGGCGCTCGTCGAAGAAATCGCCGTTTGCCATAACGCCTTGTTCAAGAATCGCTGTATCGTTTTCGTAGTACACGTAAACGTTGCAGTTCTTCGCTTCCAGGTTGTTAGCCTGCGAGGTGCCCAGGGTTTCGTAGGTAACGCCCGGCAGTTGTTTAAACTTGAGGGTGATCGTCGTGTTGCTTCCGGTGAAGTCAACAGTAAACGCACGCGCAAACGAGGACAGCGCAGCATAGCGGCTGCTGGTCGAGTACTGGATAAAGGTACGGCTGTATTTCGCTGCTTTCAGCTTGGAAGCCAGATCCGTCGTGGTAGCCGCGTCAAGAATCGTTGAATCAGCCGAGGTAACGCCAAAGATGCGGGATACACTCGCGGCTTCGATAGCCGCCGCCACACTGATAATGTCGGTGTCGGAAGGATAATCAGCTACCGGCACGGCAAGATGAAGGCCATACCATGAATTCCAGTCCAGCAAAGCGTTAACCGCCTGCAGGAGGCTTTCTGCGCTGCCTGTTTCGCCAGTGGACAGCGTTTTCGCCCAGCGACCGACATACACAAGAGTCGGCTGCGGTTGCTGGGAGAACCAGATAACAGCCGCTGCATACTCCTGGCTGTCTACACCAAAGTCATCGCCGATATCATCAGCGCTGGAGTAAAGGCGCAGCCGCTCAGAAATCGGAATAACAGTTGAGTCGCCCAGGATGAGCATTGAGCCAAAATTGCGCCCCTGCGCGGCCCGAGCAGAAAGCGTCACCGTCACGTTAGCGATACGGTTAAGGGGAAGCCCTTTTTCCATGTTAGTCTCCGGTAACTATCGTGACGTTAGGGTCAACGACAGATTTAACGTTGTAGGTACGGGTGTTTTTGCGGGAAAGGGTCACGGCAAGGTCATACCGGCGCACCCACTGGTTGTTGATCAATTCGGGGAGGTTTCGTATATCATCAGCGCTCACCAGCGACAAACCTGAGATTCGTCGCAACGTATCTGCGTTTTGATCTACAAACATTCCGTCGCGAAACCGCGTGGCCATTCCGGAACCGCCGGGGCCATAGAAACAGAAAAGCACCTGGATGCTCTCCCATGACCATTGTTCGCTCTGCTCTTCGCTTACCTGGACATTTGCAGGAGTGCCGGGGCGTAAGAGCGTGGAGAAGTTAAACCCGCACCACGTCTCACCGTTCGGTGGTATTTTGGACTGGGGATCGGTAAACCGGGGCAACACCAGGTTAACCGCAATCCCCGTCACGCCTCTTACCCAGCGACTCAGTTGCTTTTCCAGCTCCTTATCGTAATCAGGAGCATCCCCAACGGGGGTAAGATACCCAGGCTCTGTGCTGTCGTTACTCAACGGGAATCCCTCCGTTAAACTCCAGCAGCTCGCAATGTGCCTGCACGAACCCGGCACCGTATCGGGTGTACGGATCGACAAAGGTCACGCGGTACCGTCTGCCGCTGTATAAAACGATATCAGCGTCGAGTTCTGGCGTTGAGTCACTGGCAGGCATCCCCTGAGTTAGCCTGAACTGGGTAACGATGAGGATGGCGCCATTGATGTTTTGCCCGGCGGCCATTCGCTTAGCCTCAAGCGAGCGATCGACGGTTACGACACCAGAGAACGGAATGGCCTGCGCGGTATTGGTCGGAAAATTATCTTCGTCCACCGTCTGCACCTGTCGATAACACACCAGAGACAGGTCGACAAAGTCCGGATCAAGCAGAACATCAGTCACATCGAGAAACGGCATTATTTTTTCCTCACAACATACTGAATCGCTCTGAAAAGGAATCCGCGGGCACGCAACGGCTTGTCGCCAGGGATAGGCGGTTTCATTTCTCTGCGCTTCTTGATGGTCTTTTCAGATAGTGGGGTCAGACGATCGCCTGCCTCAATGACAGCCTTTGAGGCATCACGCGCAATCTGGCCTGCGGCTTCAAGATGCATCGACGCCACATCTGCCTTACCTTCAAGCGCAGACTGAGCGGCCAGCTTTAAACGCTCGGTCGTTTTATCCCGGGAATCCTCAATACCCATGTCCAGAAATGGCCTTGGCGGCAGAGTAACGGTCTCACCGTCTATCTCTACGGTTGCCCCGGTGGACTGGAGATACCCCAGCTCAGCGTTGCTCAGCGGCGCATCATCGCGCGGAGGACCTGCCGGGATACCAACCAGTACATCAGTGCCTGACAGCTGTTTCAGCGCATCCAGAACGACACTGTAATTGTCTTCCCGAATTGTGAGCCCGCTTTTCATTCCGGCGTCCCCAGTTGAACCGCTCCGGCACCAAACATCATCAGGTATTCCCAGAACTCCGATCCGTAACGGGAGTTGTTCCAGAAACCGGCATTAGGGTCCAGGGTTGCGCTTGCGTCATAACTGGCTGAAACCTTATCCACTGATTTCGCGGTCTGTATGCCGCTATTTACGCCACCAGCAGTACCCACAGCTACACCACGCATATCGGCGGCGTAAAGGTACATGTAGTGCGCAACATAGAGCCCGACGATGTAGGGAAAGATATCCACACCAAAGCGCGACTCACTCAGCAGGGCATCAGCAAAATTCAGTCGAGCCTGGATCATTGGCGTGGGGTACTTTGTTTCGTCAGCGAACTGCGGAAAGGTTGCCCTGAACTGCTCAGGCGTCGGCAGACTTTGATTTCTTGCCATTATTGGTAGTCTCCGGCAATTGCGCTTCGAGTTCAGCAATACGCGCATCTTTCTCGGCGATTTTTGCTTCCAGCTCAGCAATTCGCGGGTCTTCTGCAATCGCTGGCGCTTCGCCATCCGGTGAACAGTGCGCTTTTACGAACCAGTGATCAGCAACCGTGTCATCGACGTCGTGGAAGCCAACCGGGAAATGCTTTTGCTCTTTGCCGTCGTTGAAGTTAAACGGGGAGAGTACGTAAATCTTTTTCATTGCAAGTCCTCATGAGCGGCCCTTTCGGGCCGCCGCAGGTTAGATGCCGTCGACGTAGGCCAGAGTTTCCGGATAAACCGGCTCTACTGCACCCAGCTTGCCGTAATAGGTTACGAGCTGATACAGGCCGCGATACTGGATCGGCACGCTCATCAGCGGAACCATCGGGAAGCGAACGTATTTCTTGTCGTTGGTGTAGAACATCATGCGATCAGAGTTCGACACGCCACGACCTTTCGCCCATTTCACCGGACGGATGTTCAGAGGACGCCCGTTCTGGTGGTATGCGATGGTGTTGGTTTCCAGATAGGTCAGCAGGGACTGGTTACCAGCGCTGGATACGATGGTGCTTGCCAGCAGAGAGAACTGCTCCGGCGGGATCAGCAGGTCCGTCGGTACCATGGAGTAAGCTGAGTTGGCCCACGCAGCACTCAACCCGGCATTAATGCTCGCCCGGATTTCGTCAGCGGTGGAGGTCGCCCAGGTCTTCGCGGCGTTGGTCGGCGTTACCTGTGCCAGGTTCAGCAGGCCTTTAACGTTCAGACCGGAATCGCCGATATAAACCTGCTCGTCCGTGTCCATGTTCCACTTCAGCTGCATGCCGTCGTACTTCTGCGTGTCGATCGGGCGACCAACCTGCGCAGCTGCCTGCAATTCAGGAACGGTCCAGCCAAGCTCCATACCCCACAGTGTGAGCGGGAAGCCAGTTTTTGCGATGTCGACGTTAAGTCCAGCCATCGCGGTCGCGGCTTTGCTAAGCCAGTTTTTGCCGTTGGCATTCGGCGTACCGGCAGCAGCAAAAGTGGTGTTAGTGAACGAGCTGATCTCATCAGCAATAGACACGTCTTCACGCAACTGGATATCGCGCGACCAGGTGAAATTCACCAGCGGCAGATTCAGTGTCTGATCGAGACGCTCCAGCTCATGGACAAGAAAGGCACCAGTGCCGTCGACTGTCGCCTGGTCAAATGTCATTGGCATTTGCGATTTCCTTAAATATTGAAGGCCAGCTCAATGTTGCCGCTGGTGTCGCCAGGGCCATTGAAGTAAGCGTTAGTGATCTGGACGGTATTCGAGCCATCAGCGGCGGCAAGGAACGCGCCGAGAGGGCTTGAGGCGGATGGTGTGGCCACTCGCATGTAGACCGGGCCATGCAGCGCAACGCTGGATGCATCCACGCCGATGTTTACCGTGACGTAACCACGTACCAGGCAATCGCCGGTGAAGTTTTTACCGCTGCCTACCTGCTGGACTTTATCCGGCTGGCTGGCGGTCGGATACGGACGAACGTAAATGCCCACCAGCACCGACGCTGTATCGCTCGCAGCGATTGGCACAAATTTCCCGGAGGAAATCTTGCCGCCAAGGCCGTAAGCGGGGAAAAGGTTGGAGGAGTCCAGCAGTTGAGGTTCAACCGTCAGATCCTGCGGACGAGAAATTGCCCCGGCGATGCCCGCTGGCATCCGGTAAAGAAATGTATTACCCATTGGTTAGCCTCGTTTAGACCAGAAATCCTGCGCGGCCTGATTCATACCGGCAATGGTTTTAACAGTGGTGGCAGTCTGCGTTTGCAGGCTGTCGACGGTTTTGGTATTGCGGTTTTTCGCCAGCTCAGAAACAGCCGTGAAAGCCATATCCACCGTGGCTTTTTTCAGCTTGCTGATATCGGCATCACCGACAATAGAGCGCACCAGAGATTGATCGGCAGAGGCAAGCACCTGGCGCTTGAATGCTGTCGGCTTCGCCTTTTCTGGCAACTGGATGCCTGGCTGAATGAGGTCAGCGCGGTAAGCGGCGTCGCCGGTTACTTTGCCTTCCTTCTCGTCCTTCTCTTCCGGGTCTTCATCACCAGTCGATTTTTCCTGACGCTCCATGCCTTCCAGCTTATCCAGACGGGCAATGATGGCCTGCGCCCAGGCTGGGACGTCTTCCTCTGCATCACCCGTACCAGGCAATGCCGGGCCGGGAAGCGGATTTTGCGGCGCAAGGTTAATGATCACTCCGCCGGGCGTCATAGAGGTCGATACATCGTTATCGCCCGTGACATCATCAGGCGGGTTGTCGATAAGATTCGCCATTTCGGCGGCATCGTTGGTTTTACGGGCCTTCAACAGCCGGTTAAACCAGTTTTTAGTAGTGCTCGGCATAGCGTCTCCCAATGCACAACGTGAACCAGCCCGCCCGTTAGGGACAAAGGCCAGATGATTACCGGTTATCGCGTACTGCTCTGCGATGCCCGGCGAGATTTGTCGGTAGTCAGCGTCATAACCGCAGCTCACCTCTTCGTCGCCGTTCTCCACTGCCTGAATGGCCTCAGGCGTTTTGGCAATGACGTCCGCCAGCAGCAGGTCTGATTTATCACCCGCGCCTCGGCGAACGTTCTGGATGTGCCCGTTAGAGAGTTGCCGCCAGTTTTCTGGCGTGACGAAGATGATGTTTCCGCTGAAGTCTTTGGGGTGGCCTATCGTGACGGCCATACCCTCAAACGATGCGATAGTGCGCTCGCTGAAAACTTCTTCAGGCGTGCGCTGTACGGTTATGAGTCCGTGGCTATCAGGCTGCAGGTCAGGCAGCTCCTCAGCGCCATATACCTGCTCACCAGTCCTTGCGATCGGGACGTCCTTAAACAGGACTGACCCATCAGCAAGTTGAAATCGAGTATTGCCCAGGCGGGTTTTAAAGAAATATTTCATGGGTTACCTGCTGAATTGCGGGCATTGAAAAGGCCGCTCATTGGCGGCCTGTTATTTTACAGGGTCAGGTATTTGCACTTCCGACCAACACTTGCAGTTAGGCAGGCACCCGGCGTGTCCGGTCATGCCATCGAGCGTTGGCGGGCTATCCCAGCGCACAAACTTATCTTTCATTTTTCGGTGTGATGGCCTGGTGCCTGCACCTTCAATGCGCCACCAGTACCCCTCAGAACCAACGGACAGCGCCCGAGCCTGAGTTAATGCGGTAGTTGCGCGGCCTATCTCAGTGCGGGCTATCATCCGCGCCCTGCTGGCCGCCACGTCACCGGATTGCATGATCATCTCGTAAAGCTGATCTGGACGCTCACCATGGATGACAGCCTTTATCGCACGCTCCTGAATCTCCCTGACACGTCCGGCCGCCTCTAATGGCAGAGATTTCATATAGCGAATCTGCCGGTAAACGGTGTCTTGTGCCACTATGCCGACAGGAGTGTTACTAATCACGTCACGCAGACCAGCGGATATTTCTTCCGAAACAGAGCGCCACTGATTCCACTCTTCACGCTCTACCTGGGCAAACATCTTTCGACCGACCATTTCGGCCCAGTCGTCGATCACCCCGGAGTAGTCAACAAGCGATTTAGCAATGCTCTCAGCGCTTGCCTGTGAACCATCGTAGGAGCCCGTGACGATTTGGTTTATCTGGTCGACTATCGCCAGTAGGCTTTTCTGATACTGGACCTCCGATCGGCGGCGGAGGGCTGGTTTCAGATTCAGTCTCCTGCCACTGTTTCGCCGCATTCTGGATATCCTCATCGCTAATTGAAGCACCGATGCCGGTAACGTCAGACAGCTCGCGCAAATCAGTCAGAGCAGCAGCCGGCGACATGCCCAAATCACGCACCGCGGTTGCAAGAGCGGTAGTTGTGTTGGTTGCCACCGTGGAGCGATCGGTGTCGCTCATCTGCCACAGGGGGTTAAACTCAAAGGTGAAATCTTGCGGCAACGGCTCACCAAACTCTGAGCGATGCAGTACATCGAATAACAGGCGGATGTGAGGCCGTAAATCTCGCTCCTGAAGCGTTCCCACGTCGTCGTAGTAGTTCGCGAGGTCAGCGTCACCGGTTGAAAAACCCTTCGGTGACTGACGGAACAAGCGGACAAGAGGGATGCCAACAGCACCCGCAATATCCTCTTTAAACTCGCTAAGCAGGTCAGACAGGCCCGCGAAAGAATAGGAATGTGTTTCAAATTCGTCCTCCGAATCAAACAGGGACATACCCTCGTTCGTCTGGTACTGGCGGACCATTTCCATATTCTTGATAAGCGCTTCAAACGCCTTACCGCCGGTGGCGATAATTTCACGCAGCTTTTTAATCTTTGCCGTTCGCAGATGTGCCTTGTAGGCAAGCTGGGCGGCTCCGACGCTGGTGCTATCGTAGGAAGTCAGGCGATCGAAGATGCGCTCGACAATGGACATCCCCCATTCGTTTTCGGTGATTTTCTGCTGATACGGCAGTTTCACACCATCCATGCGGATCAGGCGGCTGTGGTGAACAGTCCAAGGAGGAAGCCCCTGCGCCGTTGTCACGATTTCATAGAATTCAGGCTTGCCGAGGTTAGGGCCAAGCGCCTTAATGCGCCTGGTGAGCTGTGGGTTAATCATCCAGCGGTCAAGTACAGCCAGACCTTTAAAGCTGCCCTTGCCAACCTTATCCAGCACCAGCGGCGTCAGCGGTGCCTGACCTTCAATCAGAATCAGCGCCACCGCCCCGCCATACAGCCGGGACCATTTCAGCGTCTCGTTGATGCAATCCCAAAGCTGAAGCTCATCAAACCGCGATTCGAGAATGCCGCGGCGTTTCGGGTCTATCTCACTGGTGATCCGCACGCCCTTTTTGGTCATATCGTCCGCTTTCGAATCGACTGCGGCGCCAATAATCCAGGAGGAACGATAAGCCCACTCGATGAGCAGGCGGTTGCGGCTGGTATAGTTCGCCCTGTAGGTCGATGCGGCATGCTGGTTAGGCTGCTGCATACCGACACGGGCAACAAAGTTATCGTACGAATCCGCCGTGGCGACTCGTCCTGTTTTCTTCGCCATGGTGACTATTCTCCGGCTTTTTTGGTACTCGTGGCGGATAGGATAATTTGTTAAAAAATGACCCGATTTAACATAATGACTGTTACCCGCACCAGCCGGATCCCTCCCATGATGAAATGTCCGCCAAAGGCTTATTTATCGGGGTTAAGTGGCTAAAAGCGCGTGAATAAAACATGCATAAACAGAGTCGAAAAATGAATAGCGTGAATTTTGCGTGAAACGGTTATTTCCAGGTATTTAGCTGTTTCCCAGCGCTTCCCAGATATCCATTGCCGTATCGGTTGGAGCAAACGCCATGATGAACGCGTCGGCCACGTTCGGCGATGGTACGTCACGCTTGGCGAGGTCTTTCTTGCTTTCCACCATCACGCGACCGTTTTTGTCAAAATCACGGTGCGGGGTGGTAAGTTCCAGCTTGAGCTTTTCCAGAAGCGGGCAGGATGAGTCGATGCTTATCAGCTCATCTACCGGGTACTGCTCACCGTTCTTTACTGCATTAAAGGTATTACGGAAGCGATCCGCTACCAGCCACCAGGCTTGCGCTTTGAGGTTGGCGAAAAAATCTTTGTTCGGGATGCCAATGTATTCATAGTCCGGCTCATTCACACCAGCGCCAGCGTTGAAACGCTGATAGTTGATGCGGGATGCGTTCATGTTTTCGCGCTTACGATCCTCATTAATTTCTGAGAATTTCGCGCCAGCAGATGCCCCAACGCCGATTGAGTCGTAGACGATATCAGCATCGCGCTCCAGTGCTGCCTGATACGTACGCTGGCAGCTCTTCAGCAATTCGTCTTCTTTCGCCTTCCACTCATCCGCCCAATACACGACGGAGCCGTGGCGATAGACGTTAGCGCACTTATCGGCGCCGCTATCGGCGACGTCGAAGCCAATACGCTTACGCCCGCTTGGCTCGAAATTAAGGACTTTGTGGGCATCAACGGCCGCCTCAATCCATGACAGCTTGATAATGGCCGCATCATCATCCGACTCTGGCACGCCTTCGTAGACGTGCTTAAACCCATCCGGATCCCGGCGCTTAGCGGCTTCGATAACCTTCAGCATGGTGTCGGACAAAAAGGGGTTTTCATCGTAGTTGATTTTGCGTATCAGCGTATCTTCTGGCGGGTCGACCACAAAGTTACGCCAAACGAAATCAGTCACCAGTCCGGGGTTAAAGATAAACCAGCACTCTGATCCCTCTTTGCGGATAGTAGGCTCCAGTATCTTCCACTGGTATTCCGTCAGTGCATGGGCCTCTTCAAGCCACAGAACGCTGATACCTTCCAGAGACTTAATCTCTTCAATGTTGCGCCAGAGCCCATAAAACACGAATTCAGACCCGGTCACCCGGTTAATGATTTTGTTGTTCAGAATGCGGAAACGATGACGCAGGCCAAAGCGGTCAATCTGAATTTTGAGCAGGGTATACACCGACTCTTCAATTTTGTTCTGGATCTGACGCGCACAACAAAAGCGAAGGCTGTATTTATTCGACAGAAATATGGCGATACCAGCGGCATCCCATGATTTTGACGATGACCGGCCACCATAAAGCACTTTGTTACGCGCCTGCGTCGTCCAGAAGCTACGCAGGACCGGATTCAGCGTCGGTTTGAATGTCAGAGTAGAAGTCATTGAGGTCACGCTCTCCGTTGCCATCATCAATACCTGCATCACGGCGAAGACGATCGGCCTCCAGCGACACCTTATCAGTAGCAGCCTTGCGATAGTCTGTATCAGCAAATATTTTGCCTACCGTCGCAAGCGTGCCGACGATGGACTCAATACGAACGGTATTGCGCATCATCGCCTTCTCGGCGGCGCTGATATTTTCCATCAGCACCTTTCTTTCCTGGTCCCCTTCAGCATCTTCCAGCTTGGTCAACCACCGGCCAATATTCTCTGCGGCGACAAGGTTGTTAGCCCGAAGGCGAAATAATTCGTCTTCGAGTGTCAACGCTTTCGCGTCTTCAATGACCTCATCTTTAAGCAAAAGGCGGCGGGCGTAACCACCATGCTTTAACGCCTGCTGGTTGCCGGGTTGAAATGGGTTAGTCGGTGGATCGGTACGCACCCCGCGTATCGGTTTCGTATCTGGTGGAGGTTCGGCTTTTGGTTGCGTACTTTTTTGCGTACGGCCAGAGCTGGCAGGCTTTTCGCTGGTACGCGCCTTACTCTTTTGCGTACCACTTTGCGTACCATTTTTGCGTACCTGCGTACTGGCCTTGCGTACCCAATCAAACTTTTTAGCCCTCTTCCTGATAGCCCCTTCAGTAACGCCGTATTTATCACCTATATCACGGAGACTAAGGACTCCGGCCCGGTATGCCGATTCGATGGCCTCCCAGTCCGGTGTTGCCATAATTTTGTCCTCGCCTTGACATTATCGAGCCACCTCTTGAAGTGGCTCTGTAATGCCTATCGCGCGATCATTTCTTAACGCTGTCCGGCATCACCGCGCCAACAACGCCAGCCAGCGCTACGCCGCCTGCGATGACGGTTTCCTGAATGCCCGGCGGCATCTGGTAGCCAAATACGCCAGCAATGACCAAAATGATGCCGCGCCAGGTTGACGGCTCTTTCAGCCGGTTAATGAGATAGTTCATAGGTTCCCCGTTTTCACGATAAAAAGACTTCTCGCTCTGCCTTGCGCCGATTGGTGAGGCCAGCCATTACCTTGCCGCCTGACCGGTTCCAACTGAGGAATGCGTCAGCAGCGCCTTTCACATCACCTGCATTCAGCTTTTTCATCAGCGTTGAGGCCGATAGCGCTCGCGTACCTATGTTGTAGGCCAGCGACACAAGCGCGTCGTACTGATTCTGGGTGACGGATACTTTGAGCATCTTGCTTACCGCCTGGTCAAAGCTCACTACGCCAGTGCGCAGCAGGCGATCCGCCGTTGCGTCGTCAATCTTCATTCCGGGCTTGATAGGCTTTCCGTCTACTTTTCCCGTCCAGCCGTAGCCAATCGTCCAGGGATCACCACCGGTGCCAGGGTCTGGGTATGCGGTTAATCTACAACCCTCAAATCGCTTAATCAGCGCGATACCGTTATTACTGATTTGCATCTTTAATCCCCGTCAGGCGTTCCCAGAAATAGGTCAACGCTACGGAACCCATCGCGCCGCTTATCCCCGCGGTTGCCAGAATCATGTAAATGCTCAGTCCGCTTTCAATGCTCACCAGGCCAGCAATAACGCCGGTAAACCCTGAAACCACCATTTGGGCAAGAGCATTGATCAAGCTCCATGTTGCCTTGCTCTGCTTCACATCTATCAGGTAGCGGACAAGTCCACCCCAGCAAGCAATGATCAGCAGAACCAGCCAGGACATCCCGGCAATGCTCTCTTTGTCTTGCATACGCTTAGCCATAGTTACCGCCTCCGATGAAAGATCGGGAAGCTGTGTGTGAGAAGGTCAGGGCCGTCGGGCTGATTTACCAACAAAGCGTCGAGGGTGATACCCGCGACCCTGAAAATAAAAAAAGGCCACGCTAAAGCGCAGCCCTTAAATGTCTTATGGTTTGTAGCAATGCCTTAATCAGGCGAAAAAAAGCCCGCTCAGAGGGGCGGGCAGAAGGTAGGCAATACTGATTCTTCAACGGTTCGAGGCGCACCTAATAGTCCGAGCTACCAATTTACCAGGAGAGCGCTCGTTTTCCGTTACTACCTTTTAAACATAGCTGGAGAAGCCGAAACGGCAACCCCACTACCAAATGTCTTAGTAGTACTGCGTGGTGCCGGGTGCCTCCCGGTGAGCATGTCCCAGCCGACATGGCCCGCGCTGCATTTACAGATCACTGTAAGTGACTGGTCGCCCCACCGCACAGGGGGATTCACCACGCGCATACATTAGCTATGCAACATTCACTTAGTCAACATGCTGCGATACCAGTGCGCTAACTTCTTCCTTAAGATTCAATAATCAGTCGGATTATGCATAATCAATGCATGAAATATAATTTCAATAACAACAATAAAAAATCATCTAAAATTATAAATTTACCAAAACTATTGATTAGGATTTTTCTTACCCTCCCTATAGAATCCTCCCCACAAAAAAACAAAATGCCCACATACATTTCAAGGGATTACACCTGCATGGCAAATTTACTCATTTTAGCACTGGCGGTAGTTCTTTTTATAGTCGCTGTACTTTCTTTCGTTTCTTACACCAAGGACAGGAAAAAGCTTAAAAATACTTTTAAGAAGCGGTATTGATCATGCGCTGATCTTTATCTTAAAGAGGCTGAGCCCGTCAGCCTCTTTTTATTCTGATTGGCCAGCACACCGCCAGCGCCCCGACGATAACCACCAGCAGAACCAGATCCATCAGCATGCCAGCCACCCGCCAGGCTACGAACAGTAGAACGACAAACAGCGCCCAGAAACACAGCCTGCGCAGCATGATTACTTACCGTTGGTGCCGAGTACCCGGCTCAGGTTTTTCAGCAGGACAGTCGAGGCCGTTTCCAGCATGTCATCACCGGCATCGGTATTGGCGACCACCAGCGTCTTAGTGCAGGGAACCTTCACCTTCGAATCACTCAGCCAGCCGGATTCGGTAACCGCCTTTTTTATCTCGTACACCGGCTTCCCGTTCGGCAATTTATCGTCAACGTGCCAGCCGTTCATATCGATCATCGTCAGGCCGCTGCCTTCCTGATTAACCGCCTCCAGAAACTTATTCGACCGGTCCGGCGCAGATACCCAAAGGAAGGCGTCATACTCGCCAGTGGTGACTTTCGCCAGCGAGCGCACACCGCCTTTGGCATAGGTCTCTACTTTGGCGTAATCCTTTTCCAGCCCCTGCAGATATTGCCAGGATGCATACGATCCGCTGGAGGGCTCACCGACCGCGATTTTCACACCTGCCTTTAAATCACCTTCATCGCTGACCTTGCCGCCCTTCTTCACCGCGACAAAAACGCATTCATCAGCCAGCTCGCCGATGATGTCCACCTTCTGCGCTTCGTTGCTGTGGCGGCTGCGCCAGAACTGGAAAGCATCAGCCTGAGTGAAACCGATCTGGGCGGTACCGCTGGCGACCTTGTCGAGATTGTCCAGAGAGCCTTTACTGGGGATCACCGTCGAGCTGTAACCATACTCGCTGAGTGCGCTGGCGAGATTAACGCCGTACACCGCGTTATAGGTCAGGCCCTGTTGACCCGTAGTGATAACGACATCCGCAGCCGAAGCGGTGTTACTCAGGCACAGCGAAGCGACCGCAATAGCGGCCATGATGACTTTTTTCATGTGACTATCCTTTTGAGGTGAGCCTTCGCCCGGAGTGGTCGCCCTGCAGAACAGTCACACGACCATTCCAAAGGCTCACCCCGAAAAGCTCTGCAGGTTTTATGCGCCGGGCGTGGCGCGGATAAAAAAAGGCCACGCAAGTTCGCAGCCTGTGAATGGTTGCAGCCCTATAGCAGCATATCTCTACATTTGGTATGGTCAGATCGCCAGAAGTAACCACATCAAACATGGAGAATTACATGAGTGAGTCTAATAAACCAATCAGTGAAAATAAGCCTCAGCCAACAACCCAAAATAAGTCGGATACCAAAGCGCCTCCACCAAGGGATTTTTCGATGGGACGGACAATAACTGGTGATTCTGCCCCGACAATTGGTGATTCTCTCCAGAATCTCACAAGAAAAAATACACCAGTGCCGAAACGGTAATGGATAAAGCCGGGGTAAGGATTGATGCCAGCCTTACTCTGGTTAGTCTGGTTCTGAGTTGTATATTTGCTTCCTGAAGTTCGCTTGCCGTCTGACAAAGATTTTTCAATCTATAGCGTCTCATCACCGATAAAGCACTATCTCCACCGATATAACCATTGGCTCGCAGAGTCTCATAGTCACTCCCGGTTATGGTCTTGTACACCCTGGTATAGAGTACGTCAGGAGAGGTTGAAATTAATGCCCGCGTCTGAACGGATAACACCCTTAAAACCAAATAAACGGCGCATAACGTCCAGTACAGAGTAAAAATAGCCACGCCAGCATTTAAAAAATCAGGATGATCTTTTTGCGTCAGAAGGAGAAACGAGGAGCCAATGCCAACAATGAGGATGCTAAGCAGTTTATAGCCATTTTCTTTGTTCAGGGAATTCGACTGCGTGATCTCACGAATACAATCCTCTCCCTGCTTTTCCAGAAAATCCACGAGCTCATCATCAGCATCCAGAAAATAGTCATCGGGCAAATCTGACATTTCGACCTCACTCGCATCCTGAGATTTTTTTTTGATTTTACCTGAAGGCCCGCTAATGAGATACATCAGGCCCCTAGATGGAGGGATATGGCGGAAGATGGAGGAGTCGAACCCCTACCGTTACCAGCACCACCGGGTTCAAACCGGTTCGCCCACCACTGAGCGGCATCTTCCAGAAACGAAAAAACCCCGCCGAAGCAGGGTTTTGATGATTGGTTTCGCTCAGGCGCTATATGCCACGATTGAAAGCATACAGGACAACTTTATGCAAAGTCAACACTAACGTTCAAAAAATTGCAGCCATCTGTTTCGATCACATTAATAACTGGTAGCCTTCTCAAATTCTGCTGCGGCTTGTCTCTCTCCTTTGTGAAGCATATCCACCAGCCCCTCATAGAACGGTTTCCAGTTGCGTGACCACGAAGACTGATGGAGATCCGGGAGACGCTTCAGAATGGCGCGGTGTACCGTCGCAGAGGGTACAACAGAGAAGCCATTACCAGAGCAGCGTTCACATGTTTTGAAAACCGGTGCGCCAAGTTCTTTGGTCGCTTTGCGATCTAACACCTCCCCTTTACCACCACACCTGCATCGCGCATGGATCACTTTCTTTCCTCTGCACACTCCACAGACCCTTTTCACCAGTTCATTTCTAATCTTTGGGGCCTTCACTTCGACACCGTCAGCATCGAAAATACCGGGGTGCTTAATTACATCTTCATGGCGGGAAATAAAGCCGGTACCGCTGCAGCTTTGACACGTTGCTCTGGTGGCCGCCGAACGTGAGTATTCCGCAAAGGCAAATTGCGCCAGCGTCAACATGCAGGCGCCGAGCTTGTCACCAGCGGCTTTGCGGACATTTTTAGGAGCGTTTTTGATGGCAAACTGCGCCAGCGCCTGAATTGCAAGCTGTTCGTCCGTTTTGCTGATACCAGCCTTTCCGAGGAAAGCGGCAAGGCCGAAGCGCGCACGACTGCTGGTGGTACCGATGGCCGCCATAACATCTGTTCCGGTCAGTCGATTTGGCGATGTGCTTTTCACGTCGTCGCTGATATGCATGCCCTGAGGGCTAAAATGCTTTAACGATGCTTCCAGTTTCATGCGGCCACTTCTCCGATATCAGAAATTAAAATTTGTCCGGATTCACCCCAGACTTTTGTTACACGAAAATCCCAGATATGTGCGTCATCAGTAAACAGAGCATCCATCAGCGCTTTGATCATGTTATCGGCGTCTGGTTTCTGCTGGTGTGCCTGTCCGTTCATCGTTACTCGCTTCTTCTGGCTCCAGCTCTTTGGCATGGGAACCACGAAGGTTATGTGTCCGCCCTGCTCCGGCATAGCAACGTTCTTCAGACGGACCTCATCGCAGAATGCCCGGTAGCGCATGACCACTTCCCGCTGTTTCCATTTGTCTGCCCGGGTCATCCTCGGCTTGCCCATTGGTGTAATGTTAAAAATCTTCATGGCCAGCCCGGCTCGCTTTCGTGTAACGGCGTTGATGTGCCTTTGGTTGCGGCGTTGAGCATTGGCGAGCTTCTTCCTGATCAATTGGCAGGAAATGACCGTTGTAGAACCGACGGTAGATAGTCCCCAGTTCTCCATTCCGCTGTTTTGTCACGTTGATTTCGGCAATTCCTTTTGCAGGCGATTCTGGGTTATAAACCTCATCTCGGTACAACATCAGGATCAAGTCAGCATCAGCCTCAATTTCCCCCGAGTTTTTCATATCGGAGTTCATTGGCCGCTTATTGGGTCTGGATTCGACACCGCGCGACAGCTGGCTCAGCGCAAGGACGGGGGTTTTATTGGATTTAGCCAGGTTTTTAAGCCCCTTGGATACTTCGCCAACGGCCAGATCGTACCGCGCAGCACTCTGAATTTTGATAAGCGCCAGGTAGTCGATGACCACCAGCGCGATTTCCGGATGCGTTATCTGGTAGCGCGTGGCGGTTTGCTGTATCTGGTCGATAGTCAGGCCGGTGGCGTCGGTGATCCAGATATTGCGGGTGGACATTCGCTCCATGCCGTTAAAAAATCGCGCCCAGTCTTCGTCCTCGAATTTATCCACGGCTTTCAGTCGAGACATCGACATCCCGCCTGCAGCGGAGACCATGCGCTTGGTGATCTGCGTGTCCGACATCTCCATACTGAAAAACAGCACGCCATGGCCCTGAGCGGAAACCTTGTCGATGATATCCAGTGCAAGCTCGGTTTTGCCCATGGATGGCCGCGCGGCGATAAACACCAGATCTGTCGATTCAATGCCGCCGGTCATAGCATCAAGCTCCTCAATGCCAGTGAGCAGGCACCTGGTCTCTTCTTTCCCCTGGCTCCGCGATTCAACTTCGTCCGCCACTGCGGTGAGCAGTTCGGAGATGTGAACGGGCTGGACGGTATCTGCTGAAATGTCGATCGCCGATACAGTCAGCTTCGCAGCTTCAAGGGCGGCCAGGGCTGATTCTCCGTTTCTGGCACTCCTGATTTGCTCCAGCACTTTTTCCAGTGCTGCTTCGGCATCACGTACACCAGCATTGCGCCGCAGCACATCAACGTAAGATAACAACGCGGATTTCGCCCAACTGACACGGGTGGCTGCCAGAATTGTGGTCTGGAGTGCCGGCAACGACTCGCAAAGCAGTAACGGATCAATTACTCCGCCGCCGCGGGCCTGTCGGCAGATACCAGTGTAAATTTCCCGATACTGACGAACTGAGAAGGTGCTTGCAGGCAGTCGGGAGAGAACATCCAGCACCTCAGGATCATCTCCGCGTAAAAACAATGCGCCGATGACCGCCTCTTCAAGTTCGTCGTTACGCCAGACGGGTGTCATGCATGCCCCCCGTTATTCCCACGAAAACTTGCCCAGTTGAATACCAGGTAGTTGCGCCCACCGTCAGTCACACGATCAAAAATACGGTCGCTGATAAACTCTCTCAGCTGCTCAGGTGGCAGATTGCTGATCAGGATGGTTGGCAGAACGCTTTCATAGCGGGCGTTAATCACCTCGTGAAGGATGGTCATCTCTGCCGGGCTTCCGAACTGCACACCAACCTCATCGATAATCAGCAGATCCAGCGAAGCGTAGTGATCCAGCACACTCTCTTCTGTTGTCTCGGCATTGTGGCGCCAGGTGCTTTTCACGGCGCGAGTCAGACGCATTACGTCGGTCAGTTCCACGCTAGCGAGATGGTTGCGGATGATGTTTTTCGCCAGAGAGACTGCCAGATGATTCTTCCCCGTGCCGCAGCTGCCTGTCAGCACCAGACTTTTCCCGGCCTCCAGAACGTTCGGCCAGTTGTCGGCGTAACGCCTGCAGGCCGCGAGGTTGCGGGAGGCTTCAGGGGTGATCCCCAGATAATTTTCAAACTCGCAATCACCAAACCGGCGAGTGATACCCGCGTCGTTCAGCAGGCTGGTTACGTGAAGTTTGCGCAGGCTGGATTTGACTCCGGCCTGCTCCGACCGGATGCAGGCCGGACAGCGGGAGTGTTTGAAAGTCTCAGCACCGCGAAAATCTTTGCCCACCAGCGTGAACTGTTCATAGTCTCCATGCTCCGGGCAAGACGCCGGGCTGGTATGGTTCGAGTTCCATCCCCCGAAGCCCCAGGGGAGTGTGTGTTCTTCGGCGAAAGCGAGTTCGTCGCCGAGTTTTACCTGCAGCGCCATCAGGTCTTCACGCTCTTTGAGCTGATTCAAATCCAACATATCCACCTCACTCAAAAATTCAGGTTCTCACCAGATTCGCCAAAATCGTCGGACATGCGCCCCAGTCCAGACAGGCGGGCGACAGTGCTGTTATGCCCACCTCCGGAAGCTGATGGCGCCTGCCAGGATTCTTCGAAGTGCCGATCGGGTCCGAAGAACGTCGACGCTTGTTTGACGAACTGGGTACCAATGCTGCCGGTTGCACGGGCGTAGGCTGCATAGCGCTTAACGCCCGCCAGCATGGTCTCAGAGGAAACCCCGTCTTTCAGACGAGTCTTCCACGCCTTGAAGGCTGCAGCCTTGGAGTTGCCACCAGCGCGTTTGGGGTATGCCTCCCAGGCTGTCTCAAACTCAGAGGTATAATCCTGCTTTGCAGAACGAGCCGGTGCAGAGGCGATAGCCGAAGCGCCAGTATGTTTTATAGGTTCATTGACTGGTTCATTGACTGGTTCAAAAGAGTGACTGATTCTGGGTGCAGTTCCTGCACTACCCCCTGGTGAATCTCCTGCACCAGCTAGTGAATCTGCTGCACCAGGTAGTGAACGATTTGCACTACCCCCTGGTGAATCTCCTGCACTACGTAAATTGAGCTGATAAACGTTGCTGGAATTACCCTTTGGTCCTGTCCGTAGTTCTTTTTTTATCAGGCCGCACTCACAAAGCGCCTCGATGTGATTCATCACCGAACGCTTGCTAATTTCACACTGATCAGCAATGTGCTGGTAACTCGGCCAGCACTCCCCGAGATCACTGGCGTTATCCGCCAGCTTAAGAAGAACCAATTTGCGCAAAGGGTTTCCGACCTTAATTTTCATAGCCTGAACCATCAGATCCATGCTCATACCAAAACCCTCGTGAAGTACTGTTGAAACTTCCAGACGGGCTGCATACATTCATGCGGATAACCCGGTCTGGTGAAATAAACCTGCTGCTTTTCGCGATCCCACCCAGTGACGTGCACGACAATACCCCGAGGATCGTGATACAGCCTGTCCAGCGCCTTAATACCGCCCGTTTCTGGAAACATTCAGCTCACCAGCGCTTGATTTGTAATCGGATTATCTGGTGTCACTTCATGCCTCGCCTACATTGTCGAGCCATGTCACTCACCTTGCGTTGGGTGCGGGAATAGCTCGGGCAGGTCAGGTCTGATTTCATATGCCGCTACTTGGCCATTAGCAGCAGCCACAATTTTCAATACATGCTCTGCCTTAACTCTTTTCCCGTGGCGCCATTTCCATACCGTTGCTTGGGACACACCACATTGTTTTGCAAGCGCATCCTGGCTTCCTGTACATCTGATTGCTTTATCAATAGGCTCAGAAATCATAAAACCCCCTTAGTAATTAATTATTACTTTAGCGATTGAATAGGTAAACCTCAAGGCTAATAATTACTTTTTGACTTATCGCGTTCAGTGAGTTAAGTTTTTAACAACTTTTGGAGTAGCCAACATGTCGAAAACAACGTTTGCTGAAAGATTGGTTGAATCAATGAAGGCAGCAGGCTTTACCCAAGCTTCCCTTGCTGCCGCTGTAGGAATGTCGCAATCCAGTATCTGGAAACTAACTTCTGGCGCGGCCTCAGGCTCACGGAAAACTGTAGAATTAGCTAAAGCACTACATGTCAGGCCTGAATGGCTCGCCTCAGGTGAGCTGCCCGTGAATGATAATGAATCCAATGATCTCCCAACCGTCTACAGGCAACAAAGACCTGTTGATCCTGGGATTTACAGAGTCGATTTGCTTGATGTTCAAGTGAGTGCTGGTCCAGGAGTATACCTATCTTCTGAGCTCATCGAGACAGTGCAAGCAATTGAATTCACAGAAGAATATGCAAGAAGCATGTTTGGAAGTCGTCCAGCATCATCTATCAAGGTGATCACCGTGCGTGGTGATAGCATGGAAGGTACGATTGATCCAGGTGATTACATCTTCGTGGATACATCAGTAAATCACTTTGAAGGTGATGGTATTTATGTTTTCGTGTTTGGCAAAACGATTCATATCAAACGCCTGCAAATGCAGAAGAATAGCCTTGTCGTTCTGTCAGATAACAAGCTCTACAGCCCTTGGGAAATAGACGCATGTGATGAAGATCAGTTTCACGTTTTAGCTAAAGTGCTGGTCAAACAGTCGGCAGCCTTTAAACGATTCGCATAACTCTCAACATAGAAGAACGACCGCTTAGGCGGTCTTTTTTTTGCTTGCTAAACAATAAAATACCTAAGAGATAAAAAATAAATTACTTTAGTCATTGACTATCGCAAAGATCCGATCCATCCTAATTACAACTTAAGTAATTCAACGGAGCGATTATCATGACAACTAAAAACTTCATTCAATTAGTAGATATTCCAGACTACCGTTTTGATAAGCGTGCGACTGATATCGATTATGATGGTATCGCGGTCGACTGCGACTCTAAAACAATTTCAATATTAAGTGCAATAAATCATATCAGCCTTAATGTTTTCTCTCTTATGGAAGAGAGCCAGGTTGATAAAGAAAAAATAACTAACCTTTCCTGTATTATTGCTGACCTTGCAGAACTGGCAATTGCCACAAATAAAATCGCTCAATCTGCATCATACCTTTCTGGTTTAAAAGGTGGCAATGATGGCGCATGAAATTTCGTTAGAGCAGGCGGCAGAGAAAGCTCATCAGGCAGAGATAATCTGCCGCATGATGGAGGTATACCCTAATAAAATGGATTGCGCCGAAATTGAGGCATTATCTTCGCTGCTCAGGGTTCTTACTGGTGATGTATGCGCCTGGCTTATCGAAGAGCAAGCAGTAAAAAATAACAAGTAAACAACACCAAACCATTTAATTTCAGATTAAATTCTGCGGGACTTCATATTCATTATTCAGGAGAGCGTCGTGAAAAATAAAGATGCCTTTAAGACAGCAAAAATGATGTGTAGTGCAGGCTACTGGGATATCGCAATTTTATTTTTAAAAAAAGCTTATGGGAGATAATCATGAGCATTCAGCGCCGCCAAGATATTCAGTGCGTCACCATTAAGGCTGAGCAACTTAACTTCCTTATGCAGACAATTTTCACACATCACAAGGAATTTGACTGCCATCAACTTGATGGGGTTTTAGGTCTAGCATATGACCTTGCTGGCGAGGTCTATTCATGGATGTAAAAAGAGGAAAAGATTGTACAACAAAACGAAGAACACAAAAGAAGGGGTAATTAGATGAGTAACTTAATTACTACCTATCGCCGCCGTATTTTAAAAGCAGCCTTGTTACGCCACCAGCGAAAAACTGGCAGTAACTTACTTGTCATTAAGCTTAACAAGGGTGGGATTAGTACTATCGAATTAACTGAGATTCTTCTTGATGGATTGTTGCGGAAATTCGAGCGACTGGCGCTCGGTGAATACGGAAATGTGGAAGGTGTGAAAGCTCTTAAGGGAATTTACAGCAACTCTGTTGATGTTAATGGCAGCGGCGAATTCCTCACAGAAAGCGGGAAAGAGTTAATCGACGAGCTTATTTCTGAACTGGTGGAGTTCGTCAAAAAGCAGAAACCAGTTACTGCGGAGTCCGGCAATGAATAACCAGCAAACAATGCTCTATCAGGGTGTGCTGATCCCCCGCCCCGTGTTGAACGTGGATCTGCATGTCCTCCCTGATTTTACCGGGCGGGTAGTCGTGCACATCGAGAACGGGAGGGTGATATGCGACCGCCAGCTGTTCGACGACGAGCACATTTGCACACTGGCCACGTTTATCGAAATGGCGCGCGAAATGGAACTGAGATTTGAGGAGGTAGCTGGTGGCACTGACAGCGATACGAATTCCTGAGAGGGTTCACCTGCAGGCGCTGCAGGTCCTGCTGCGGTATCGGCGCCGGCGGATATTCCCGCGGCGAATGCGCCGCACCGGCTACCTCAGCCTGAAGGTTAACCCACGCTGGCGCCTGTTATCGAAAGACGATGGCCGGAACTGGGAAGTTATGAGTCATGAAACCTATAACCGGGAGAAAGACAAATGATTGACAACAGAACTGTCAGCGCCATTGACCTGGCGTTGCAAAAGCACCCAACGCCAGTTGGTGATCTGTTCGCCGCGATCCGCCACGGACGCATGAAGCGGTGCTTCAGCCGGGATACCGCAATTCGTTACCTGGCGTTCTTCATGACCTCCCGAGCTTTTGGGCGTTCTGGTTTCAAGCAGCGTTATCCGGACGTGCAGGTAATTCATCCACTGAATCCAGAACTGAGTAGCTGGCAACGTGGCGCCGTCACCCTGGAATATTTTAACGCCCACCAGCGCACCGTTCGCCGGCTGCGTCGCATCCTCGCCCGCAAAAGAGAAATGCAGAAGTGGTGCGAAAAGTGGGATGCCATGCACGACCGCTACGTGAAAGAGCGCGAAGAACTTCAGGCCAGCAAACCAGCAGAGGTGCGCAATGCTTCACAACATGCTTAACCCGGAACCAACCTCAACAGGGATCCGGTCTGGAAACAGGGTGATTGGCTACTCCGCTGCTGTTCGCCTGCTGGATAACGGTCGCTATGACAAACACCTTGCCGATGGAATGGAAATTCTGGCCTGCATCATGGAAGCGGTAGAAAGCAACTGGATCACGCTCAATATCGAAAAAGAGTTGATCCTCTGGCGCTGGCTACTGGCTGCCGTGTTCATCACTGAGGAGCTGGAGAAAAACGGAACTGTCGACGTTCCGAATGATACTGGCGGTGTTGAAACTGCTGTTATCTGTTCCAGCAAGCATGGCGCCATTAGCATCTATCCGGGACCTGAACGCTTTGCACTCGCCAACCATATTGAGCTGGGGGCAATCGAGAAATATGGGTCAGAGGTTGGCCAGCAGCTGGCGCTGCGGATGTATCAGGACATGGTTATTGCTGACGAAGAATTTGGGTTCAGGTTATCAGCACTTGGCCGGGAGGGGCTTAACCTCCTCCATGAGAGCTTTATCGAACACATCCAGATCGAAGGTGTGCCAGAAGCACCGATTATGCATTGAGGGGAATGATGATGAATAACTTGATCACTAACAAACCATCCATGACCAGCCTTGAGATCGCCGAGCTGGTAGAAAAACGCCACGACAACGTGAAACGTACGATTGTGACACTGGCTTCAAAGGACGTTATCCGGTCTCCTCAAATTGAGGTTCTCGAAAGAATCAATAACTTAGGATTTGCCGTCAATGACGAGGTTTACAAATTTTCAGGTGAAGAAGGAAAACGCGACAGCATCATTGTGGTCGCGCAACTCAGCCCCGAGTTTACCGCCAGACTGGTAGATCGCTGGAAAGAGCTGGAAGAAGAACGCTCCCGGCCAAAATCGCAGGCAGAGCTGATCGCTGAAATGGCCCTGCTGAATGTTGAGCAGGAACGACGCCTCTACCAGGTTGAAGAACAGGTGGAAACCGTAGTCGAAGCTGTCGAAAACATTAAGCGTGGAAATATGCGGGCCGGGTATGTCGGTTATCGCCAGGTGGTCGCAAAAAGCGGCATGACCGATGCCAAGTGTCGAAACCTTGTTAACGCATACCGTATCCCAACCGATACACACGAATTCATGACGCCTGATGGTTTGCTGTCTCGCCGGGCGATCGTGGAGTTTGAACCTTTTATGAAAGCATTCCGCCAAATGATGGCAGAAGCCGAACCACGTGGGGCCCGTTGGTATCACCCGAAAATGGGGCTGTTTCAGGCTGTCGGATGGGAGGAAAAACATTGTGAAGGTTGAGTTTAATGATCAAGGGTCGGTATCAGTCATCACGGTCACCAGCACCGTATTTGAGTTCCGCCGGCACAACCAGGCGATTGATGTCGCGTTGTTCCTCACGCCTGAAATTACCAGCCAGAGCAGCGGTTTTTTCATTATGAAAACGATCTTAAGCGGGAAGACACATCACGCGCTGCGGGCCTATAAACATCTGATCCGGGAGGCTAAGCGATGAGCACCACACTCGAAAATGGACGTATTAAACTTGATTCCCTGGTAACAACTGAAGATCACTTGCGCGGACTCTCGCTGGCAAACAGGACGCTGGATAGAATTAAAGACCAAATGCCTCAGCGTTCCGATAAAAAATCAGACTGGTACAGACGGGCTACAGTCGCGCACAAATCATGGTTCTGGGCTCGCTCAATAATCTGCGAACAACTGGCTATTTTGCGCCGGGCAAAAATTAAAGCTGAACAGCGGCTGGAGCAAGACTTTCGCGCTGCGATGATTGAGGTGAAGTGATGGACTGGCCTACGGCATTCAGCATCGTCGGCTGTGCGTTCGCCATTGCCTGGCTGTTTCGGAGTTAGCGACATGAAAAGAGAATTTGAATTGTGGCGCCACTGTCGTGGCCTGATTGTGGTGTGAGGTGGGAAATATGGTAGACATTGAAATGATTGACGAGGAAGAGGCGATGCGGATGATCCGAGTATCTTCACGCGTGACCATCCGGAAATACACCGAGCGCTATAATTTCCCCAAACCGGTCCGGACCTACCCTAAACAGTATCTGCGCTCTGCTATTGTGGAGTGGATCTTAAACGGGGGTGTCAACCAGAAATCTTCCTGATATGCCAAAATATCTTTTCAGCATACAGATCATAGGCGTCTTTCTGTTCGGCAATCCAGTCATGCTTGTTATAGACAGAAAGCACGCCGCCCAGCTCATGCCCCAGCATTTTTTCGATGACGTGCGGGGCAACCCCCTCCTCGGATAGTCGGGTTGCCAAGGTGCGCCGGAAATCATGTGAAGTAAACTCACCAAACCCCAACGAGTCTTTGATTCTTCTCAGAAATTTATTTGCACCAGAAATAGTTATAGGGCTTTTCAGGTCCTCGCCCGGGAAAAGTATATCCCCATACGTCATTTCAGCTTTTTTCAGCAAATCATCTGCCGCGGAGAAAATTGGGCGCCTGATAATTTTGTTGGTTTTGCTTTTCTCTGCCGGAACAACCCATAACCCCTCCTCTCGGTCAAATTCACCCCTTATAGCCAGCCGAAGTTCGCTATTCCTGGCGCCGTACAGCATTAGCAATTGATGAAGCAATCGGTTAGAAGTTGACCCTCGACTTCTTTCTATAGCCATCCAAATTTTGGCAAGCTGGTTATAGCTGAGTGTGGTCTCTCCAATCACAGGTTTAACACCGATGTCTTTCGGCTGCAAAAGCATGAGCTCGGTTGTGCTAACGAACTGTCGCCGCGTACACCAACCAATGGCGGACCTGAGCTGTATCAATAAATGCCGGGCTCGGCGAGGATTGATTTTCTCCTCTTCGGTAAACCTCTCAACCCACAAGCGGACTGGGATATGCTCAACCGGAATACCGGGAAAAGCGTCACGCATGTGCTTTATAACCGTTGACTTATAAAGCGCTATCGTCTTAGCCCTTAACGTTACGTCAACGTAATTTTCCTTCCAGTAATCCAGGCAATCCTTTACCGTTGGCTTACTCTTGGATTTGTTTGCACCAGCCAGCGTTCGGGGGTCAATGCCTTTGTCTGCCGACTCCCTCAGGTCTGCAACGATATTGCGGGCATCGCGCAGCGTCAGCGCTGGGTAGCGCCCAAGCCCCATTCGGTTCTGCTTTCCTTCCCATCGGAACCTAAACTGAAAGCTGATCACGCCTTTGGGGGTTATGCGAACTCCAAGCCCGTCAGAATCCGTAATTTCAGCAGGCCCAGAATATGGTTTACCATAGATAGAGCGAAGCTTTGTGTCACTGATTGCCATGTTAGTTTTCTGTACTCATCACTTTGGTATTTTATGTACTTATTCTGTACTCAATATCGCATGAACGAACATAAACAACAATATCAAATCATGTACAACCATGCGCAACAATTGGCAGTACAACTAAAATAATAATAAAAAATTATATACATAAACATCTAACCGTATTCATTCTTGTCTGAACAATCTCAACCATGTGCAAAGCCCACACCTTGCCGAAGATTACGAAACAATGGTTCCTTTTCAGGCGCTGCAGATGATTGGCCACCAGGTCGATGCCGTCTGCCCGGATAAAGCCGCTGGCGACTATGTCATGACCGCAATCCATGACTTTGACGGCGCCCAGACTTATAGCGAAAAGCCGGGCCATCGCTTCACGCTGAACGCTGACTTCGCCGCAGTAAAGGCCGAGAACTACGATGCGCTAGTGATCCCCGGCGGCCGGGCGCCGGAGTATCTGCGCCTGAACGAGGAGGTTATTAAACTGGTACAGGCATTCGACGCCGCGCGTAAACCTATCGCCGCCGTCTGCCACGGCCCGCAGCTGCTGGCCGCCGCCGGTATTCTGCAGGGCCGCACCTGCAGCGCCTATCCCGCCTGCGCCCCGGAAGTGCGTTTGAGCGGCGGGCACTATGCGGATATTGGTATCGACCAGGCGCATGTGGACGGTAACCTGGTTACCGCCCCCGCCTGGCCGGCTCATCCACAGTGGCTGGCGAAATTCGCCGCCCTGCTGGCGGAATAACCATACTGAGCCGGCGTTTTTGTTGAGCCACCCGCCCCCCTGCGGGAATCTATGCCTCAGCGCGGTGTTTAGTCTCGGGTAAACGCGCTGTTGTAAGTTATACCGATGGCGGGGATGCGCCACGATTTACCGCTTATCTTCAGGGGCCGGTTAAAAAACCAGCCCCTGAAAGATTTATCGCTGCCCTGACGGGCATCATCAATTCAGCAACGCGATCTGCTTGACCACTATTTCATTGATTTTATAGATTATTTCAGGAGTTACGCGTTCTTTGATATCGCGGTCAACAAATACCCGAATGCAATATTTGATGATTTGATACTGATTTAACTTATCACCACATTCAATTAACGGTTTTATTTCGTAGCGGTTCTTAAGATCTTTCACCAAAAGCTTAACTTCGGTTTTATCCAGGTCTTTAAAGGCGCAGTCGGAGACAATATCAACGGCAAATTCATGTGGTTTGAAATGAGGCTGTAATACAGAAGTCAATAACCCGGTGAGTTGACTCTTCCACGCCTTATTTTCCTTGTCAGCGATGTTAGCTTTATACACAGAGTGTTTGGCCTCATAGACCTTCGACCATGGGTGTCGGTTAATAATGTCATCAAGTATTTTTTTATTAACCGCCTCGGTATCGCTGATATCTATCCATTCACCAACCTTGTCATTCAAAAAATAATCATCACTGCACGCCAAATAAAACTCCTTCAGCGCGTCGATGAAGCTTTCATCGCTATGGTCAACGATACGGTCGGTAACGTCAGCGATAATGACATTTTGTGGATCCTTGCTTTGCATAATCTCACATAATGTGCTCAACATCGTCGCAAAGGCGCGGTTTGTTTTATGGTAATACACCTGCGAGAAAAGGCTGGAGCGCGCCCCAATAAACTCAGCGTTCGAATCAATCCCACTCTCTTTGTAAGCAAGGTACAATTTTCCCTGTTCCTCGACCGGGACAATTGACATAAACAAGCGATTGTAATCGTAGATACCACACTTGACGCCGGAGAAATAGCCATCTCTGAGCAAGTAATCCATCCGGTCGGCATCGATCGGACAGGAAGAGATGATCGAGGTCATTAACGGCAGGATATCTGTTGCCTTTCCATTAATTTCCTCAATGATCTGTTGGTCACCGTATCTTTTTTCGATGATTTTTAACACATTTTCGATATTTATTTCGTCATCGACCTTACCTTGTTTTCTCAGATCATGATAAATCATCAGGCTGAACAACAGCGAAAGCTGTTCATGTTCAACTTTCTGTTCTGGCTTGCTTAATACATCAATGATCGAATGGTAGGCTGTGGGGAGAACATCGGAGAATTCGTGCTTACCAGGCATAAAACTCTCAAACTGGTGGGATACAGGCCCATGCCCGATGTCATGCATCAGGGCAGCGAGTCTCAACTCCTGAATGTTGTGTTTTGGTATCTGATCGATATGACCAAACACATGGCCATCATCATATTTCTTTTGATACCGTATCGCATTCAGGCGTAAATTATTGAGTATTTCACTTGATAAATGCAGCACCCCGAGAGAGTGTTCGAAGCGGCTGTGCACCGCAGAGGGAAACACCTTATATAAAAAAGAGTTCTGTTTAATGTTGCGTAAGCGCTGGAACAGGGGGTGATTGATAAAGGCAATCTCGAGTGTCGTCAAACGAATAGTGCCGTGAATGGGATCAAGGATCTTACTGGTCAGTTCATTTTCAAAATCCATATCTTAAATCCTTTCATACGTGCATTAAATATATTTAGCATATTGACTGTTTATTCAACAATAATCTTGCGCATTCAGGCAATAAGGTCAATCACTAATATTTAACGAGCAACGCGGCAGATCATTATTTCCTTATCTCTCCACAGCGTCGCGCTATATCGGCATCCACTGACATATCGATTGACTACGGATGAAAACAGCCCCGGTTTTCTTCGCTCAGATGCGCATTCCCCCGGAAACCTCAATGCGCTGGGCATTCACCCAGCGATGATCATCGGATAACAGCGAGGCGATCATCGGCCCGATATCCTCTGGCAGGCCAGGTCGGCCCAGCGCCGTCATGTTCGCTACCGCCTGAGCGACCTGCGGGTTATCCCGCACCACCCCGCCGCTGAAATCGGTGGCGATGGCGCCGGGCGCCACGCAGTTCACCGTGATCCCGCGACTGCCCAGCTCAAACGCCATATAGCGAGTCAGGGTTTCCACCGCGGATTTCATGATCGCATAGGGCGCCCGGTTCGCCATCACGATGCGGGTGAGGCCGGACGAGACATTCACTATTCGCCCGCCATCGGCCAGCAGCGGCAATAGTTTTTGACTGAGGAAAAAAACGCTCTTCACGTGGATGCGATACAGCGCATCGAATTCCGCTTCCGTGGCGTTAAGAAATCCCATGCCGCTGGCGTTGCCGGCATTATTGACCAGATAATCAAATTTATCGGCGTCCAGCTCCGTCAGCGCGCCCTGAAAAGCGCTAACAAATGCGTCAAAGGTGTCGATTTCGCCAGCGCTGAAAGGCAACGCGATCGCCCGGGCGCCCAGTGCTTCAACCCGTGTAACCACCTCGTTCGCCTCGGCAAGACGCGTTTTGTAGGTCAGTACTACATTTACGCCGCGCTGTGCCAGCGCTTCGACGGTCGCGCGTCCCAGGCCGCGGCTGCCGCCTGTCACCAGGGCGATTTTTGCGCTATTGTTCATGTTTTCTCCTTTTCTCTCTGCTGAAAACATGAGCGATTATAAGCCCCTGAATGCCGACGATAAGACCGCGTTGGGCGACAGGATAGTTTTGCCAGCTGGAACAATGTCATGGATAAACTGGATACTCTGACCTTGTTTGTGCGCATCGTCGAACGGGGCTCATTCAGTGCCGCCGCCGCGGATCTGGGGGTTTCCCGGCCAGTAGCGACCGCGGCTATTAAAGCGTTGGAGGTCAGTCTCGGGGCGCGGCTGCTACATCGTACCACCCGGCACGTACGGCCGACGGCAGAAGGCTCGCTGTATTATCAGCGCTGCGTGTCCATTCTGGCGGCCCTTGAGGAGGCCAACCGCAGCGCCGGGGGGAGCATCTCCGGCACCATTCGGGTAGACGTGGCGGGCAACCTGGCGCGGACCCTGCTGCTGCCCGCGCTGCCGCAGTTTCTCGCCCGCTACCCGGACATTACGCTGCAGATCGGCGAAAGCGAGCGTGACGTCGATCTGGTTCGCGAGGGAGTCGACTGCGTCATTCGCGGCGGCCATCTCCCCGACAGCGAGATGATCTGCCGGCCGCTCGCCGGGTTGCAGGAGATCACCTGCGCCAGCCCGACCTATCTCGCCCGGTACGGCACCCCGCATACGATTGAAGGACTGACGGGCCACGTGATGATCGGGTTTGTTTCATCGCGCACGCAACGTACCTTGCCGCTGAGCTTTACCCAGGATGGCCGTCAGAGCGAGGTCAGTTTGCCCTGTCGGTTGCTGACTTCCGATGCCGACGTTGGCGCCGAAGCGGCAAGGCTTGGCTTTGGCCTGTATCAGGCCCCCTTGCCCCGCCTTGAGGCCGATCTGGCGTCGGGCGCGTTAACGGAAGTGCTGGCCGATTTTCGCCCTGCGCCGCTGCCGCTCTCCCTGCTCTATCCCAGTAATCGGCAGCTCTCTGCCCGGGTACAGGTATTTATCGACTGGGTGACGGCGCTGATGAAGCCTCCCCTGGCGCAGCAGGCATCCGGAAGGCTAAAATAACGTTTGCTATTATTCACGGCACGTGCGTTAATCGTTGAGTCGATTTACCAGACAAAAAGTTATTATCTGAGTACGTGTTCTCATCTCCAGGCGTTATCCCTGATACCACCTTCCTTTGAGCAGTCCCGTTAGTAGTTTGCTTTTTCTGTAAACAGGCCCTGTCAGATCCTTGTCGACTCCTTAAAAAGTCCGCCATCTGACACAAAACCCGGCTTACCACCAACTAAAATCAGCCGCGTTAATTTTCCTGAAAACGACCATTGTCTTTTCAACAGAACATCACCCATACAAGGTTTACATTATGATCGAACATATCCATTTTAGATGCCCATGCTGCCATGGCTCCCAGTACAGAACGTCCCAGTTTGACGTCACTGAAAAAAACCCTTTTGGTGCGAAATGCATTTTCTGCAAATCAGCCATGATGACGTTAGATACTCTTCGCCCTTATCACCTGGGCGCGCTGTCCACCGCTCAGGCCCAGCCATAAGACGGATGAAGAGGGTGAACGCGGGCGGGAAAATTCCCCCGGGGATTCACCTGGGGGCAACGTCTGTTCCCTCACCCGCAGCGATCGTCGGTGGCATGGCTTAGGCGGGTATCAGGCAACGCTTCTATCAGGGTAGTCACATTCTCCCCGGCGCCAGTTTCCACATTAAAATAGTCCACCGCACGCAGAATAAGCCGCAAGCCTCTGCCGCCTTCCGCTAACGGATCGACATCAAAGTGCTCATCGTTACGCGCCAGCGCCAGGCGTTCGGCAGGAAAGATCTCTCCCGCATCGATAAAGCGCAGCGTCACGCGGTCATTGGCAGCGAAAATTTCCCGGGAGACTGCCGCTTTAAAGGCCACTGCGACGGAAGCATCCAACCGACATGTCACCGGCCAGAGGATCAACTGTCACCAGTCAGCTGCCCGTGACGATCGACTACCGCATTGACAACCATCGCGGCAAACGCGTGGGCGCTAACCAGCATACTGAACCCGTCGCCGCAGCGCAGGCGAGGAGATGGATATCGAATCAGCCGATGCCGCAATCAGTCGTGGATTTTCACCCCCAGACATCCGCGAACGAACTCAGGGTTGAAGTGTTTTACCGCTTCGCCAACATAGCCTAAATCCAGGGCGCTGATTTGCGCCATTTCGTTATCTGTTAATACGAAATCCCAGATAGCAAAATTTTCTTCAATGCGCTCCTGGCGGGTGGATTTAGGGATCACCGTGACGCCACGCTGCACGTTCCAGCGCAGAACAACCTGCGCAATGGTTTTCTGGTGCGCATCGGCGATCCCCCGAAGCAATGCATCTTGATACGGATTATGTCTGCCACCGCCTAACGGCGCCCACGCTTCAGGCTGAACGTGATAATGCTTCATGGCTTCCAGCGCCGCGGGCTGCGCGAAATAAGGATGCAGTTCAACCTGGTTCACCATTGGTTTAATTCTGACAGTTTCGCAGAAGTTAGCTAACACATGGGGGTAAAAATTGGAGACGCCGATCGCTTTCAGGGTACCGGCCTCATAGGCCTCTTCCAGCGCACGCCAGGCGCTGAAATAATCGCCCATCGCCTGATGTAGCAAATAAAGATCAAAGTATTCCAGGCCCGATTTTTTTAATGACGCGGCAATCCCGGCTTTCGCCATCCCGGTGTTGGCCATGTCCTGGACCCACAGTTTGGAGGTAATAAACAGCGCCTCGCGGGTACACAGACCTTCGGCGATGGCTTCGCGCACGGCCTCACCCACCGCATCTTCATTATCGTAGACGGCAGCGGTATCGATGAGGCGATAACCGGTGCGAATGGCGTTCAACACCGCCTGCTTACACTCCGCTTTATCGGTCACCTTGAAAACGCCGAAACCCAGCATCGGCATTTTGCGGGCGTTACTTAATACTGAATATTCCACGGTGAAGCTCCCCTCTTGTTAAAACACCATGGTAAGACAGGAACGCGGTCACGATTAGCCTGTCATTCCTGATTTGACTTATGCATTCAATTCATTAATCGCAGTGCGCTGATATGATCTGATTTTGACAGAGAGCAGAAAAGTCACCCCTGCCGCGCCCAGCAGTAACAGACCGCTCAGTGCAAAAGTGCTGTGCCATCCCAGACTATCAAACACCAGGCCGCCTACCGTTGACCCGAGGGCTATCGATAGCTGGATCACGGCGACCATCAGCCCGCCGCCCGTCTCCGCATCCTCGGGCAGCGTCCGCGCAATCCATGTCCACCAGCCGGTGGGCGCCGCTGTCGCCAGCAGGCCCCACAGGCTTAACAGTACGGTGACCGATCCCATGTGCTGTCCGGCCAGCAGAAGCGTTCCGGCAATCGCGGCCATGACCAAAGGGATAGCTATCAGCGTCGGATAAAATAGGGCATTCAGAACGGTCGTAATAAGCAGCGTGCCGACAAAACCGGCGATACCAATCGCCAGTAATATCAGGGGCAGACCAGAAGGACTGACCTGGGTCACCGTCTCCAGAAACGGTCGCACATAGGTAAATAAGGTAAACTGTCCCATAAAGAACAGTCCGCAGGCCAGCAATCCCAGGGATAGCGTAGAAAGACGGAACAGACGCAGCACCGATCCCTGCCGCTGTGGTGCGCGCGGACTTTTCATCGACGGCAGGCTAATGCATTGCCAGACGAAGGCCAGCACCGCCAGCGGGACAAGACATAAAAAGGCGCCGCGCCAGCCGACGGTGGCCCCCAGGTAGCTGCCCAGCGGCGCTGCCACAACGGTGGCCAGCGCGTTACCACCGTTAAAGATGGCCAGTGCGCGGGGGACCTGGCGTTGCGGCACCAGCCGAATGGCCGTTGCCGCCGACATCGACCAGAAGCCGCCGATGACGATCCCAATGAGCGCTCTGCCCAGCATATAAACCGGGAAACTGGACGCCAGGGCAATAATCACCCCAGAGGCTGCCATCAACGCCGTGAGCCCCAGCAGCAGCCATTTACGGTCCAGCGATCCGGTAAGACGGGATATCGTCAGGCTGGTCAGTACCGCCAGCGCGCCAGAAAGCGCAATGCCCTGACCGGCTAATCCCTCGGTAATGTGTAAATCACCCGCGATGGGTGTCAACAGACTGACCGGCATAAATTCTGAGGCAATGAGCACAAATACGCAGAGCGTCATCGCCAGGACGCCGCTCCAGTGTGCCCGGGTGTGACCTAATGCAGACATTATTTCTCTCCGACAAGACAAAGCCGCCCGCAGGCGCGTGGCGGCTTTGGGGATGTCTCCGGCACAGGAGATCTATTTCAGGTTGGTTTTAAAAAATTGCGCGAACGTCGCAAAGGGAATTTTGCCCGCGACGTTGTCATAGAGATCGACGTGGTTTGCGCCTGGGACAATCACCAGCGCTTTCTCTTTACTGCCGATGGCCTTAAAGGCATCTTCGGCAAAATAGCGTGAATGGGCTTTTTCGCCGGTCACGATAAGCGTCGGAATAGTCACTTCGCTGGCGTAACTCAGCAGCGGCATATTCATAAACGACAGCGGCATCGTCGCATTCCAGGCCCCGGTTGAATTAACCGAACGCGGATGGAAACCACGCGGCATACGGTAATAATCGAAAAACTCTTTCAGGACCGGGTTGGGGTTGGCGGGCAAGGTTTCCGGCAAAATACGATCGGCAGCGCTGACGTTGCCCTTATCATCAACATAAATGTCATGCCCACCGGGGACGAAGGTGCCGTTTGCCGCATCTTTCCAGCGCTGCACGTTCAGATAGCGCAGTACGGCGCGACGATCGGCAGTGGTATAGCGGTCTTTGCCATCGCCCACTCCATGCCCCATCGCGCGGCTCATGTCATACATTACGCTGGTCGCCACCGCTTTGACGCGTGTATCCATCGCCGCGTCGTTCAGGGCCATACCGCCCCAGCCACAAATGCCGAGCAAACCGATACGGTTGCGATCCACCTCTTTTTGCAGGCCCAGAAAGTCCACCGCGGCACTAAAATCCTCGGTATTGATATCCGGTGAGGCCACGTTGCGTGGGTAGCCACCGCTTTCGCCCGTATACGATGGGTCAAACGCCAGGGTGACAAACCCCTGTTCGGCCAGCGTCTGGGCATACAGGCCGCTGGACTGCTCTTTTACCGCGCCGAAGGGACCGCTCACGGCAATAGCTGCCAGTTTGCGTTCACCGCGATCCTTCGGCAGGTAGAGATCGCCAACTAAGGTTATCCCGTAGCGGTTCTGGAAGGTCACCTTACGGTGATCCACTTTCAAGCTCTCAGCAAACGTTTTATCCCATTGTTCAATCAGTGAAACAGGCGCATTCGGGTTAGTTGTCTCAGCAGAGCTCATCGTTGTGACTCCAGTTAATGAGGCGCAAAGCAGCATGGCGGGTATCGCGGCTGTCAGTTTTTTGGTGAAAACCGTCATCAAAATTCCCCTAAATAAACGTGATCAATGCAAGTCTTCAGTAGACAACGCTGCTGTGCTTTGTTGTCGTGCGCTTAGTGTAGCCAGCAGTAATGGTTCTGATTAGAGGCTGAAAAATGCTAAAATTAATACCATATTGTTCTAAATGGCATCTGGGTGACGAGGCAGGATAATGGCGAAACGGGAAAACTATAATGACCTTTATCTGTTTATGCAGGTGGTACGGGAAGGCAGTTTTACCGCCGCAGCGCAACGACTTGGCCTGGCGCAGTCCGGGGTAAGCCGTGCGGTTCGTGAACTTGAAGAGCGGCTGGGCGTTCAGCTTCTGGTGCGTACCACCCGCCGGTTGTCGCTCACTCAGGCAGGTGAGCAGCTCTATCACAACGTCGAATCCGGTTTCGACGCCTTAGATATGGGACTCGCCACGCTGGCCCACTATCGTCAAACGCCCTCCGGTACGGTACGCATCAATGCCAGCCAGCATGCCATTGATAAAGTCCTGCTGCCGAAGCTGGCAGTATTTAAACAACGCTATCCCGATATCAGACTGGAACTGATCAGCGAAAGCCGGTTTGTCGATATTATTGCGCAGCGATTTGATGCGGGCGTACGTCTGGGCCCGGAAGTCGGAAGCGGCATGATTGCGGTACGCATTTCGCCCGATATGGAGATGGCGGTGGTGGGTACACCGGAACATTTTCGCCGCTACGGCTTTCCACAAACGCCCGCCGATTTAGTCGCCCACCCCTGCATCGCTTATCAGTTCGGCGACGGCAGCCTTTACGCCTGGGAACTTAATGTGGATGGCAAAAAAATCACCCACCCGCCTCAGGGACAGTGGGCTTTCGCCGATAGCTATATGGAGGCCAAAGCGGCGAGGCTCGGTCTGGGGCTGGCCTATGTCCCGGAAGAGCTGATTACCGACGATCTAGCCCAGGGCACACTTATCCGGGTGCTCCAGCGTTATAGCCAGCGTCTGGAAGGTTCATTTCTCTATTACCCGCACCGCAATGTGTCGCCCGCGCTGAGAGCGGTCATTGATACATTGCGAATGTAGCTGAGGTTGCCTGCAGGCAGCAGGCAACCGGTAGTGGCCGGTGACAGCTTCTGTACTCGGACCTGTCATTTAATTCCGATCGATGCAAACAGTAATGCCAGACGGAAATGAATTTATATAAATATTAATTTTGTGAGTTATGTACTTCATTATAAAGTTTAGAAGCAGCACCTCTGCGTAACAAGCTAAAAAAGCAAATAATCGTAAAGATGAAGGGGTAAATAGCCAAAACCCATGCCAGTTTTTGATTTTTAATAATATTATTTAGAGTATCACTCAACGAACCACTTGAAAAGTTCTCACAAATCCTGTCAACCGAGCGCACACTTATCCCCGCTTTTTCTGAGAAAACCGTTTTATCGAAATCTTCACTTTCACACTGTTTTTTATCGAGCTTCCACTCAGTCCAGTTCAGGGGAAGGTAATTATTGGTCCAGATCGAACTCTCAGCAATATGATCATTAATCCAAACCCATGACTTGTCGTCGCCTAATCGTACTAGTGCGGATGGCTTCAATGCCAGCAACATAAAATTTGATAATAGCAGCATAGTTAACACACAAGAGACAAATACACCAACATTAGCGATAAATAATGGTTTTATTGCCTTAAGCGTTGATATTTCAAACCATCCTTTCGCGGCTGTGACATGACGAATATCTATATTTTTCTTTTTCGTCCAGTTAATCAGTGACTTGATCTCTTCTTTATTTCTTGCGCCGACATTAAATAAAACATTAAAACGTTCAACATCATTTCTCTCATTGAAATATGCATTTATTTTACCGTCGTGAAACGTTTTCCCTCCCAGGCAGAACTCCCATAGCCGGTTCAATAAAGAATATGCGGATCCTGCCCGTTTCCAGAGAAACACTCCTAATAAACCAAAAGTAACAAAAATTAACGCGCTATTTATCAGTCCATCAAAATTCCATATCGAAGAAATTAAACTATCCATCTAGCCCCTCTTAATCATCCCGCTAATCGTATGCTCAGCAATCACACCACAGCATCATTACAAAATAAATATTTTTTAACTGCAACTTTTCTTATCCAGCGCACAAGGTCATTGCCGATATCTTCTTATACGCAGGCCACAACTATACGTCACGCTCTTCTGCTACTTGAGCCTTACATTCCACCTCAGTGCTGCTACGCTATCTCTGAGAAAATGGCGAAGGAGATATAATGAAAGTCCTCAATATCCTGATCCGTCGATGCGTGCTGATTGCCCGCTTTGAAGATACCGTTTCGTTCTACGAAAATCTCATCGCGCAGAAGGCAAGGTTGCGTTTCGACTATCCCGAATACGATCTCAAACTGGCGCAGGTGGGTTCCGTGCTTTTAATTGGCGGAACCGAGCAAAGCCTGGCTCCGTTTCGCGCCACCGAGGCCACTTTCCTGGTAAACGACATTACCGCCTGGGAGAAACATCTGCCTTCCACCGGGGCAACGATTATCAACCCGGTGAAGGCCGTGCCCACCGGCTGGAACATGCTGGTTCGGCATCCGGATGGCATGATTGCCGAATACGTTGAGCATCATGATAAAAACCCGGCGGATGAGATCTTCTGATGCTTCGCGACCAGATGGTAGAACCTGGCATCATTTGGCAAGACGCGCCAGCTCGGGGATCAGCGATGGTTGCCTGGCATCATCAGGCAACCAGTACCGGTTAGTGCTTCACGATATACATGGTACGGCTGTAGGCCACATCTTCCGGGTTGGTGATCGGGTAGCCTTTCAGCCACGGCTTAATCAATCGGCCGTTAGTGTACTGGTAGATCGGCGCGATCGGCGCTTTGACCATAATGATCTTTTCCGCCGCGTTGTAATCGTCGTTACGCGCTTTGGCCGAATTCTCTACCGCCGCCTGGGCGAGGATTTTGTCGTACGCCGGATCGTTAAAGCGCGAGATATTTCCGCTGTGGGTGGAGGTCAGCAGCGACAGGAAGGTGGACGGCTCGTTGTAGTCCCCTACCCACGAAGCGCGGATCACGTCGAAATTGCCGGTGTTACGGCTGTCGATATAGGTTTTCCACTCCTGGTTCTGCAGCTTCACTTCCACGCCGAGGTTTTTCTTCCACATCGACGCCACCGCGATGGCAATTTTCTGGTGGTTCTCAGAGGTGTTATACAGCAGCGTCAGCTTCAGCGGACGATTCGGGCCATAGCCAGCGGCAGCCAGCAGGGCTTTCGCCTGGGCATTAAGCTCAGCCTGACTCATGCTCTCAAACTGTGACGGCTGGGGGGTGAAGCCCGCCGTCACGTCCGGCGTGAAGCGCCAGGCCGGTTTTTCCCCGGTCCCCAATACTTTCTCCGCCATCACCCGGCGATCGATGGTCATGCTCAGCGCCAGGCGTACCCGCTCATCCGCCGTCGGCCCCTTTTGGGTATTGAAAGCGTAATAGTAGGTACCCAGCTGCGGCGGGGTATACACCTGCCCCGGAATATCCTTCAGCAGTTTCTGGTACATATTTTTCGGGAAAGACTCGGTGATATCGATATCCCCTGCAAGATAGCGCTTGGTGGCGGCGGACTCCTGGTTAATCGGCACAAAGGTGACCTGCTGGATCACCGTTTTGGCGTTATCCCAGTAGTGCGTGTTCGGCACCACCACCAGCTTCTCATTGACCACACGGTCTTTCAGAACATAGGCGCCGTTGCCCACCAGGCTGCCGGGCCGCGTCCAGTTCGCCCCGCTGTCGACATTCGCCTTTTGCACCGGATAGAAGGCAAAGCTGGCGGTCAGGTTGCTGAACCACGGCAGTGGTTTATCCAGCTGCACCCGCAGGGTGTGGGCGTCGACGGCGGTGACTCCCAGGGTCTCCGGCGCGGCTTTGCCGTCAATAATGTTCTGCGCGTTAGCGATCCCCGCCAGCGCCGCGAACCAGGCGAACGGCGAAGTGGTTTTCGGATCCACCAGACGCTGCCAGCTATAGACGAAATCTTCGGCAGTAACCGGCGTGCCGTCGGACCAGCGGGCATTATCACGCAGGGTAAAGGTCCAGACGCGGTTATCGTTGCTCTGCCAGCGGGTCGCTACGCCTGGAACCAGGTTGCCTTTCGCATCCTGATTGACTAAACCTTCAAACAGATCGCGGATCACCTGGATTTCCGGCAGGCCCACCGCTTTGGCGGGATCTAACGAGGCGGGTTCATCTTTGATATGGCGCACTAACAGCTGTTTTTCCGCCAGTACCGTGCCCGGCGGTACGTCAGCCGCCCAGGCCAGAGAAGATACGCTGGCTAACCACAGCGCGCCGCATGTCAAAGCGACAGGATACTTCATAAGATCCCCTTTAAAATGAAAAAAATACCGCCAACAGAGCGATAATTATTTGTTTCATCACCTGAAATTGCAAACGACATATGATAGAAAATTGATGTGCCGTCGGATTTCACGCCTCAGGGAATGGGTTTGATCCCGATACGCTTTTCACCAACACTAAATAATAACGACACACAGGAAGCCCTATGTCTATTTCACGTCCTCGCCCGCAGCGCGGCGACTTTCCGCCGGGAACCCGGCAGTATGGCAGCTCGGAACTGGGCGCGCCGCTGCTGTGGTTTCCTGCGCCGCAGGCCGACAGCCGTAGCGGGCTGATTATTGCCGGTACCCACGGTGATGAGAATTCGTCGATTGTGACCCTCTCCTGCGCCCTGCGCACCCTGAAACCCGAGCTGCGCCGCCACCACGTGGTGCTGACGGTCAATCCTGACGGCTGTCAGCTCGGGCTGCGCGCCAATGCCCGCGGCGTTGACCTCAACCGTAACTTTCCGGCAGCCAACTGGAAGCAAGGGGAAACGGTTTACCGCTGGAATAGCGCGGCGGCGGAGCGCGACGTGGTGCTGTTGACCGGCGAGCAGCCGGGTTCGGAACGGGAGACCGAGGCCCTGTGTCAGTTGATCCATCAGATTCATCCGGCGTGGGTGGTCTCCTTTCACGATCCGCTGGCCTGCATCGAAGATCCGGGCCACAGCCCGCTGGGTCGCTGGCTGGCCGACGCCTTCTCCCTGCCGCTGGTGGGCAGCGTGGGCTACGACACGCCGGGCTCCTTTGGCAGCTGGTGCGCCGATATCGGACTCCCCTGCATCACCGCCGAGTTTCCGCCGGTCTCCGCAGACGAGGCAACGGAGCGTTACCTGCCGGCGATGACCGATCTGCTGCGCTGGCAGGCTTAAAGATGAAGCACGCCGGTGCTGAACCGCAGCGCCGGCTCAACGTCCACCGCCAGCCATGTCGGGCCGTCGAGGTCAGCGAAGCGCACCAGCGGCGCCAGAGGGAGCGCGGCGGCGATCCCGCGCGAGGTGCAGAGCATACAGCCCAGCATCCGTTCAAATCCCTGCCGTTCCGCCTCCCCGGCCAGAGCCAGCGCTTCGGTCAGGCCGCCCGTTTTATCCAGTTTGATATTGACCATCTCATAGCGCCCGCGCAGCCGCGGCAGGCTCTCCCGGGTGTGGCAGCTCTCGTCGGCGCAAATCGGCAGCGGATGAACGAAGTTTTCCAGCGCCGAGTCGTCGTCGGCGGGGAGCGGCTGCTCAAGCATCGCCACACCGAGGTCCGCCAGCAGCTGACAGCGCGCCGCCAGCCCCTCGCTGTGCCAGGACTCATTGGCGTCAACAATCAGCGTAGCCTCCGGCGCCGCCTGGCGGATAGCGATTAGCCGCTCGCTGATCAGTCGATCATCGAGCTTCACCTTCAACAGCTGGGCCCCTGCCTGCCACAGCGCCGCGGCGCTGGCCGCCATCTGATCCGGCGTGCCAATGACCACCGTCTGGGCGGTAATCACCCGGTCAGGCAACGCCACGCCCAACAGCTGGGCCAAGGTTTTGCCTTCGCGCCGGGCCTGCAGATCCCATAGCGCGCAGTCAATGGCATTGCGGGCGGCGCCTGCCGGCAGCAGCCGCTGCAGCTGTTCGCGGGTAAGCCCCGCCTCCAGTTGCTCGCCGATCGCCATCACCTGGGCCATGACCGAGGCGATGCTCTCGCCATAGCGGGGATAGGGTGTGCATTCGCCTACCCCTTTCACGCCGTCCTCTTCCAGTTCCACTACCACCACTTTTGCCTCGCTGCGGCTACCGCGGGCGATCACAAAAAGGGTATGGAGCGGCCAGGCTTCCTCATACACTCGCACGTTACGCATTCCCTTGTCCTCTCTGGTAAATGTTAAATAGGGTTTGCCGTGTAGCTGGCGGATGTCATACACTACTCGCGACGTTAACTATATGTAAACAGGAAGATAACCATGTCACAAACCGTGCATTTCCAGGGCAACCCCGTTTCTGTTCAGGGCACCATTCCGCAGGCAGGCGCTAAAGCGCAGCCGTTTACGCTGGTCGCCAAAGATCTCTCTGACGTCGCGCTGAGCCAGTACGCCGGCAAACGTAAAGTACTGAATATTTTCCCGAGCATTGATACCGGCGTGTGTGCCGCATCAGTGCGTAAATTCAACCAGCTGGCCGCTGAACTGGACAACACCGTAGTGCTGTGCATTTCCGCTGACCTGCCGTTCGCCCAGTCCCGCTTCTGCGGCGCGGAAGGCCTGAGCAATGTGGTCACCCTGTCCACGCTGCGCGGCGCGTCCTTCCTCGCTGACTACGGCGTCGCCATCGCCACCGGTCCGCTGGCTGGCCTGGCTGCGCGTGCGGTGGTCGTAATCGATGAAAACGATCAGGTCGTCTACAGCCAGCTGGTGAACGAAATCACCGAAGAGCCGGACTACGACGCCGCGCTGGCCGCCCTGAAAGCCTGATAACAGATTGCCCGGGCGCATCGCGCTCGCGGACATTCGAGCTGCCCAGCCCCCGCTCTGCGGGGGCTTTTTATTGCCGCGGCGCATAGCGGGAGATAGCCCGCGCCATCGCCGGGCCGGTCAGCAAAATGGTAAACAGCCGCAGCGTCTGTAGCGCCATAATAAACGACATATCCGCCCGGGTGCCGGCGGCGATAATCGCCACCGTGTCCAGCCCGCCGGGGCTGGTGGCCAGATAGGCGGTCATAAAGTCCATCTGCAGAATGTGGGTCAGGGCAAGGGCCATCAGGGCGCACATCAGGATCAGTCCGAGGATGGAGGCGATAATCTGCGGCAGCGTCTTGAGGGCCAGCAGAAAAATGGCTTTATTAAACTGGAGCCCCACCGTCCAGCCCAGCACCGCATAGGCCATCGCCAGCAGCCACTCCGGCAGCTCCAGCATCAGCCAGCCGCCGCCCTGGGCCAGGGCGCCAAGCAGCATCGGCAGCAGCATGGCCCCGGAGGGGATGCGCAGCCGCATGCCCAGCCAACAGGCCACCGCCGTCAGCAGCAGCGTGAAAGGGAAATTCAGGGTCAACGCTGGAAACCAGACAATATCCTGAGTCATTTCCTGTGCTTCATTGCCCAGGGCATAGCGCACCACCAGCGCCGCCGCGCCGACGACAAACAGCACCCGCAGATACTGCATCAGCGCCACCAGCCGCACATCGGCCCCGTACTCCTGGGCCATCACCACCATTGCCGACGCGCCGCCGGGAGAGCTTCCCCAGGCGCCAGTGGCGCCCGGCAGCGCGCTGTAGCGGACCAGCAGCCAGCCGGTAAGGCCGCTTATCGCCAGGGTGGTCAACAGGATCGCCAGCACCAGCGCCCAGTTGTTGAACAGCACGCCAAAAACAGAGGGATTAATCGCCCGGGCGATCATGCAGCCGACGATGGCCTGCGCCGCCAGATAACAGGGGCGAGGGATGCTCAACTTCACCCCGCGCAGGCTCAAAATGAGACCGGCGATCAGCGGCCCCAGCAGCAGCGCTGCCGGCAGGTGTATTCGTAACAGCAGCGAGGAAAAGAGAACAGAGAGCAGCAGCAATATCAGCCAGTGCCCGATCGCGCGACGCGACGCCAAGATGCACCACCCCGGAAAAAGGATTAAAAAACCAGTATATACAGGTTTGGCCCGCTTTGCAGGCCGGGATGCCGGCGACGTGGGTCGCCGGCCTGGCGGGATTATTCGTCGCCCTTTTTCTGACTCAGACCATATTCACGCAGCTTATTGGCGATGGCGGTATGCGACACCCCCAGCCGCTTCGCCAGCTTACGTGTGCTGGGGTAGCTGCGATAGAGCTGGGTCAGCACCGAGCGCTCAAAGCGGCGGGTGATGTCGTCCAGCGACCCTTCCATGGCCTCCTCGCCCACCGGCAGCGAGGCGACGTCATGGTCCGGCAGCAGAATGTCCTGTGGACGCAGCTCAAATCCTTCCAGCTGGGTCAGTGCGCGATAGACGGCATTCTTCAGCTGGCGGACGTTGCCGGGCCAGCTGTAGCGGGTAAGCACCGTACTGAGATCGGCAGAGAGCTTCGGCCGCGGGATCCCCTGCTCGTCGGCAAAGCGGGCCACGAACAGCTCCGTCAGCGGCATGATGTCCTGCGGGCAATCGCGCAGCGGCGGCAGATACAGCGTCAGGACGTTGAGGCGATAGTAGAGATCTTCGCGGAAAAGCCCTTTCTGCACCAGCTCGATCAGGTTTTTCTGCGTCGCGCAGATCACCCGCACATCGACGTGCACTTCATGATCCTCGCCAACGCGGCGGAAGGTGCCGTCGTTGAGAAAGCGCAGCAGCTTGGTCTGCATGCGCGGCGACATCTCGCCAATTTCATCCAGCAGCACCGAGCCGCCGTTGGCTTGCTCGAAGAAGCCCTTCTTGCCCTGCAGCGCGTCGCCAAACAGCTCGCTCTCGACCGCGTCCTCGGGAATGGAGCCACAGTTGAGCGCCAGATAGGGTTTGCCCGCCCGCGGACTGGCCAGATGGCAGGCATGGGCCAGCAGATCTTTACCGGTGCCGGTGTCGCCGACAATCAGCAGCGGCGCGCTGAGCATCGCCAGCTTGCGCGCTTGCTCCACCACGTGGCGCATTTTCGGCCCCACCGCGAGGATCTGACTGAAAGCGCTGGTATCCTGGCTGGTCATGGTCTGCAGCTGGCGTCCCATGCGCACGGTTGAGCGCAACATCGCCACGGCGCCGGTCAGCACTCGCTCGTTATGCTCTCCTTCCAGATAGACCGGAGTCACTTCCAGCAGGTAGTTCTGCCCATTCACCACCACATGCTCCGCATGCGTCTCCTGCGGGCTGTTCTCCAGCCAGCGCTGAACGTTAAAATCGGCGATCAGCTGGGCCACCGGGTGGTTACGCAGCTTCGCCTGGCTTTGGCCAAACAGCAGGCAGCTGGCGGGGTTCGCCAGTTCCACCCGACCTTTGGTATCCAGCGACAGCACCGGCTCCGGCATCGCTACCAGCAGCGCGCTGAGCGCCAGGTGTTCACGTTCAGACGGCATCCAGGGCACGGTGCGCACGTCCGTCACGCCGGCGATACGGCGGATCTCAGCCATCAGGCTGCTGAACGTGGCGAATTCCAGTTCGGCGAAATTGAGGTAAATTCGGCCAATAGGGTCAATATCGATACCGCGCAGGTCAATACCACGCAGCACCAGCAAATCGAGCAATTCACGAGTCAGACCGAGACGGTCTTCACAAAAGACTTCAAGACGCATGGGAGTGTTCACCCTAAAAGTGCCAATGACGGGAGAATAATAGGCCAGGAATGGGTTTTCGGGAAGCTAACTGTCAACAATTATTGACAGTGTGGCGGAAAAATGGGCGCTGTGGCGTAAAGTCAGACGGTCAGTGGTTAAATCACCGGCCAGGCGGCCGGTGAGTCTTGGGTCAGGCGTGGAAAGCAGGCAGCCACTGACGGTTCTCAGCGATCACCTCATCCAACGCCAGTTCGAGCTTCTCGCCGCTGACGATCAGCGGATTCAGCATCAGAGCACGCCATGCGGTGTGGCGGTTGCCGGTGAGCGCGGCCTCGATAGTCAGCCGTTCAAATGATTTCATCAGCTGCAGCAAACGCAGGGTATCTTCCGGGAACGGCGCCACATTGAGAGGTAGCGGACCAGAAGCGGTAATCAGCGAGCTGACCTCTACCGCGCAGTCATCCGGCAGGCCATTGATGGCGCCGTTATTACGCGTATTGACGTGCATGATAATCCGCTTGTCGTTGTAGATGGCATTCATCAGCTCGCAGGCCGCCTCGGAATAGTACTGGCCGCCGCGCCCTTCCAGCGCCTTCGGTTTGACTGCCAGGTGCGGGTCGCGGTACTGGTCAAACAAGATTTTTTCCAGCTGCTTAACCACTTCCCCGCGGGTTCCTTCGCCGCCCGCCTCCGCCAGCTCCTGGCGCAGCAGATCGTCTTTCATGTAGTAATAACGCAGATAGGCGCAGGGGATCATGCCTAAGCCCTGCAGCAGATGCGACGGCCAACGGAACGGCGGAATGTTGCGCGGCACCAGCGGATCCCGACCGGCGTTGATCTCGGCTATCACCTCCGGCAGCCATTCTTTACCTTTGTGCAGGATCTGGCGCACGAAGATAAAGTGGTTCAGGCCGGCGACCTGCATCACCACTTCTTTTTCGTCAGCGCATTGCAGCAGAGTGGTTATCCCTTTTTGCATAATCACCGGCACGTTACACAGGCCGACGGCTTTGATGCGGCTGTGGCGCAGGATCGCTTCGGTCACCATCCCCGACGGGTTGGTAAAGTTCAGCAGCCAGGCGTCGGGACACAGTCGCTCCATATCGGCAGCGATCTCCAGGGCGATGGGAATGGTGCGACAGGCGTTGGCGAAGCCGCCAAGGCCATTGGTCTCCTGGCCGATCAAGCCATACTTGAGGGAGATACGTTCATCGCTGATCCGGGCGTCAAGGCAGCCGGCGCGAAACTGCGAGCAGACGAAATCGGCATCGCGCAGCGCGCTTTCCCGGTCAAGGGTGGCCACCACTTCAATAGTCAGCCCGGCTTTGGCGATCATTCGCCGCGCCAGTCCGGCGATAATCTCGACTTTCTCTTTGCCCTCTTCAATGTCCACCAGCCATAGCGAAGCGACCGGCATTTCGTGATAGCGGTTGAGCAAACCTTCAATCAGTTCCGGGGTGTAGCTGGAGCCACCGCCAATCACCACAATTTTGAGTCCTGACATGGTATACCTCGGTTTAGTTACGATATAACTATTTAAAACCGGCAAAACTGGCCTAACAAACGAATTAAATTGGCCTATGCATGAACTCAATTAATGCATAAGGGAGACAATCTGTGCTTGAGCAACAAAGCATCCTTGCGCTGCTGCAGACCTTTGAGGTGACCGCCCGCCACCTGAGCTTTACCCTTGCCGCGCATGAAATGAACCTTACCCAGGGAGCGGTCAGCCATCGGATCCGCAGGCTGGAGATGCACATCGGGTTTCGCCTGTTTATCCGCATGACGCGTAAACTGGCGCTGACAGAGGAAGGTAAGCGGCTGCTGGCGACGTTAAGCCATTCGCTGCGGGCGATTAACGATGAAATTGAGGATATTCGCGATCAGGATCTGCGCGGCACGCTGCATATTGGTATTGCGCCGACGCTGGCCCATCTGTGGCTGATGCCGCGTCTGCCGCGCTTTCAGGCGCAATGGCCGGGACTGAATCTGCAGTTTCGCGTGCGCGCCGGGGTGATGGATTTTAACGAGGAGCGGGTGGATCTGGCAATTTACTACGGCGCCACGCGCTACCCCGATCTTTATCAACAGCGGCTGATGGCGGAAAGTTTGCTCCCGGTCTGCTCCCCGCGTTATCGCCAACAGTATCGTCCGCTGAGCGGCGGCGACCCGGCGGCGCTCGTCTGGATCCATGCGTGCGAATCCACCGACGTACAGGATCAATTTGCGGAATGGCGCCTGTGGTGCCAGCACAGCGGACAGGCGTTACCTTTTGACGGCCGGTATTACGCGGTGAATAACCACTCGCTGGCCATCGAGATGGCGCTCAATGGACTCGGCGTGGTGATGGGGCGTAAAACGCTGATCCAGCCGCTGCTCGACGCCGGCAGGCTGGTGGCCTTGTCTGAAAATGAAGCGCCCTCGCCCTTTGGCTATGACCTGATCTGTCCGCAGGAGAACCGTTCCCGCCCGCGCTTTCGCGCCTTCAGCGAGTGGCTGGCGGCGGAATGCGCCTAATCGAATATTGCCAGTGTGCGCGTGCCAGAGCTTGACGTCGTAGGCCGGGCAAGGCGAAGCCGCCGCCCGGCAATGTCTCTGAGCGGAGGTTACTTCTCCGGGCGGGTTTTGCTTTTCTGCAGGGTCTCTTTCAACTGCCCAATCAGCTCGCGACGAAAATCGCCGAGTCGCGGTTTATCATCGGCGATCCACGGCAGCGGGCGGCACAGCTCCATCGCCTTGATCCCGAGACGGGCGGTCAGCAGGCCGGCGCCAATGCCCTGCGCGGCGCGCGCCGACAGCCGGGCCGCCAGATCCTGCGACATCCAGTCCATCCCCACCTCGCGCACCAGTTCGCTGGCGCCAGCGAAAGCGATGTTGAGCAACACCAGGCGAAACAGTCGCAGACGGCTGTAATACCCGAGCTCAATGCCGTACAACGTGGCAATTCGGTTGATCAGCCGCAGGTTCCGCCAGGCGATAAACGCCATATCCACCAGCGCCAGCGGGCTGACGGCAATCATCAGCGTCGACTCCGCCGCCGAACGGCTGATTTCCCGCCGCGCCTGGGCATCGAGCACCGGCTGCACCAGCTGCGCATAAAGGCTCACCACTTCACGGTCGCTTTGCGTTTCGTGGATCGCGGCATACCAGCGCTGCAGCGCCGGATGCGACTGATCCAGCCCGGCCTGCTGCGCCAGCTTCTCACAAAAGGCTTTCGCTTTACCGACCGCGTGACTGTGCAGCATATCGCGCGCTTCATCGCGTTCGTGGGCGCGCTGGCGCAGTCGCCACAGACGGCGCCACTCGGTGGCCAGCGAACCGACGCCGGCCCCGACGACCAGCGCCCCGGCGACGCAGCCGCCCAGCGCAATCCAGTCCTGGGTCTGCCAGGCGTTAGCCGTCCATTGCACGCCTTGCGCCACGACGCTGACGCCGAAGATCGCCAGTCCGGCGCTGACCATCCGCCGCCACAGGCTGCGTTTGGGTCGCAGAACCGACTCCACCACCGCTTCCGCCGCCCCCTCTTCCTCTTCGCCGGTCACCAGCCGCGCTGGCGCGAAGTTGTCGGCCTCCAGGGTGTCGAAGGCGCGAGCGCCTTTCAGCGGCGGAATTTTCTCCGCTTGCAGCGGCCCATCAAAATCAATCCGCGGTTTTAACGGTTCGCTCATCGCAGTTTATCTCCAATCAAAAATTCCAGCGCCGCGTCGAGACGAATGTGCGGCAAAGGCCGATCGACATCCATGACCTGCGGACGAAAGTTTTCAAACTGAAATCCCTGCTGCTGCCAGAAGGCCTGGCCCGGCAGGCGCGCCGGCACCTCACCGGGATAGATGGTCAACGGCTGGCCGTCGCTCAGGCGATTGCCGCGCAGGGCGGGAATTTTCTCGCCATTCACCTCAATCAGCCCGCTCTGGGTCGCCTGAATGGACGCCAGCCCCAGGCAATCCATACTGATCCCTTCAAAGGCGGCGTTCTGCCACGCGTCCTGAATCAGTTGCTGCAGGAGCGACACCATATTGCTGTGCTGATCGATCGTGACGTGATCGGCTTTGGTAGCGGCAAACAGCAGCTTGTCGATGACGGGCGAGAACAACCGGCGAAACAAGGTGCGCTGCCCGTAATGGAAACTTTGCATCAGCTGGGTCAATGCCAGACGCATATCGTTAAACGCCTGCGGCCCGCTGTTGAGCGGCTGCAGACAGTCCACCAGCACAATCTGCCGGTCGAAGCGCAGGAAGTGCTCTTTGTAGAACCCCTTCACCACCCTTTCGCAATAGTATTTGTAGCGTTCGCGCAGCATGCCGGCGTTGCTGTGTTTATCGGCCTGCGCCAGCTTGGCTTCGCCGACGGCGTCGACGTCGGGCCACGGGAAAAACTGCAGCGCCGGCGCGCCCGCCATTTCTCCGGGCAGGACAAAGCGCCCGGGTTGGATAAAGTGCAGCCCTTGACGCTTACAGGCGTGGAGATAGTCCGTCCAGGCGGCAGCGATATCCGCCAGCCGAGCCTCGTCGGCAGGAGCTAGCGGATCCAGCCCGGCGCACAGCTGCCGCCAGCGGGCCGACCACTCCGCACGCTGTCCCTGCAGGAGCCCGGTCATCTGTCGCGACCAGCTCAGATAATCCTGCGCCAGCATCGGCAGGTCGAGCAGCCACTCGCCCGGATAGTCGACAATCTCCAGATACAGCGTGGAGGTATCTTTAAAATGGCGCAGCAGGGAGTCATTCGAACGGTAGCGCAGCGCGAGACGGATCTCGCTCACCCCGCGCGTCGGGGTTGGCCACATGGGGGGCTGGCCGTACAGCTGGGCCAGCCCTTCGTCGTAGGTGAATCGGGGAATGCCAAAGTCCCGCTGCGGCACGCGCTTGACGCCGAGCAGCCGCTCTTCGCGTGCGGCGCTCAGCAGCGGCAGGCGGGCGCCGGTGTGGATATTCAACAGCTGGTTGACCAGCGCGGTGATAAACGCCGTTTTACCGCTCCGGCTCAGGCCGGTCACCGCCAGACGTAAATGCCGGTCAACCCCGCGGTTGACCAGCGCATTCAATTCAGTTTTCAGTCGCTTCATCGCCAGTCCGTTATGCCCTGAAGGTATGTCTCGTCATCATAAGCGATCTGCCGGGGATAAGCAGGACAACGTTAATCCTTTTGCGCCTTCCCCACGGCGGCATTATTTCATCCCGCGCGTGACGCGGTTGGCCAGCCGGCTGAGCAGCGGCTCCAGCGCCACCGCCAGCAGCATTTTCAGCGGCCGACGCGCGACCGATTTAACCGCCCAGCCGGCAACGCCCGCCGGGCCATAACGCAGCGCGGTCAGCAGCGCCAGCTTACCGACGATTTTCAGACCGGGCTTCACCTGCTGCCCGGCGCGTTGCCATTTGCTATTCATGCGTTGCCTCATTCGTTAGAAACAGGGTTTACAGCTGGCGAAAGCGGCTGCGCAGCGTAAAGGTGTCGGAGGTCACATACCGCTCCATTTCACGCAGACGCTGTTCACCGGAGGCCAGTTCGGCATCCACGGCGGCCAGCAGATCGCCATTGCTCGGCGCTTTATGACCGTACAGCTCGCTGTCCGGTATCGGATCCAGAGCAAAAGTCAAAATGATGTAGGCCACCAGGACAAAGAAAAAGAGGCCGAAAATCATCGCCAGCACGGTAATCAGACGCACCAGCTTCACCGGGACATCAAGATGCTGAGCAATACCCGCGCAGACGCCCTTCACCATCCCGCGCTGCGGGATACGCCACAGTTTTTTATTCAGATCCAGTCCGGCCATTATTTGTCCCTCCAGTTCGGATGTTCGGCATCCAGGATCGCTTCCAGCGCCTGAATGCGTTCGCGCATCCGCTTCGCGTCATCGGTCAACTGCAGCAGCCGTTGCTGCTCATTTTGCGTCAGACTGCCGTTGGCGCCGCGATTGTTGTAGTGCAGCCACAGCCAGACCGGCAGAACAAACAGCACAAACAGCGTCAGCGGAATGGCGAGAAAAAGCATGCTCATGTGTACTCCTTACAGGGGGTGAGCCGCGGCGCAACGCCGCGCCGCGCAATCATACTTACTGGTTGGACTGATTCATTTTGGCTTTCAACGCCGCCAGCTGCTCGCTGATTTCATCGTCCGCTTTCAGTTCGGCAAACTGCTGATCCAGCGTCTGCTGCTTGCCAAAGCGGTGGCTCTCCGCTTCCGCTTCCATCTGATCGATACGACGCTCAAAGGATTCAAAGCGCGCCATCGCCTCATCCAGTTTACCGCTGTCCAGCTGGCGACGCACATCGCGGGATGAACTCGCCGCCTGATGGCGCAGCGCCAGCGCCTGCTGACGGGCGCGGGTTTCGCTAAGTTTGTTCTCCAGCTCGCCAATCTCTTTTTTCATCCGCGCCAGGGTTTCATCCACCAGCTGCACTTCATGATCCAGCTGAGCGATAAGGTCGGTCAGCTTTTGTTTTTCGATCAGCGCCGCCCGGGCCAGATCTTCTTTCTCTTTGCGCAGGGCCAGCTCGGCTTTTTCCTGCCATTCCGCCTGCTGGGCGACCGCCTGCTCAATACGACGGGACAGCTGTTTCTTTTCCGCCAGCGCGCGGGCCGATGTCGAACGCACCTCAACCAGCGTGTCTTCCATCTCCTGGATCATCAGACGCACCAGCTTTTGCGGGTCCTCCGCTTTCTCCAGCAGGGAGTTGATGTTGGCGTTCACGATGTCGGCAAAACGAGAAAAAATACCCATAATTTCAATCCTCATAGTTCTGGTTTCAGGCATTCACCTGTGGCTTAGCTAATACAAATGGCGTGCCAACTTTTTATCTTATTGATTTTAAACAGGGTGGTTGCGAAACGTGCTGGGCATTGCTACAGTCACCTGGTTAATTACACTACTTAATGGCGAAATTCATCATGGCGCAGTACAAGGATAATCTGCTGGGCGAGGCCAACAGCTTTCTCGAGGTGCTGGAACAGGTTTCCCGGCTGGCCCCGCTGGATAAACCGGTGCTGGTCATCGGCGAGCGCGGCACCGGGAAAGAGCTTATCGCTAACCGTCTCCACTACCTCTCCAGCCGCTGGCAGGGGCCGTTTATCTCGTTGAACTGCGCGGCGCTGAACGATAATCTGCTCGACTCGGAGCTGTTCGGCCACGAAGCCGGGGCTTTCACCGGGGCCAGCAAGCGCCATCCCGGGCGCTTCGAGCGCGCCGACGGCGGGACGCTGTTTCTCGATGAGCTGGCGACAGCCCCAATGCTGGTGCAGGAGAAGCTGTTAAGAGTGATTGAATATGGCGAGCTGGAGCGCGTGGGCGGCAGCCAGCCGCTGCAGGTTAACGTCCGGCTGGTGTGCGCCACCAACGCTGACCTGCCGCAGATGGTCGAGGAAGGTCATTTTCGCGCCGACCTGCTCGACCGCCTGGCCTTCGACGTGGTACAGCTCCCCCCGCTGCGCGACCGGCAGAGCGACATCATGTTGCTCGCCAACCAATTTGCCATCCAGATGTGCCGCGAACTCGGTCTGCCGCTGTTTCCCGGCTTTAGCGAACGAGCGACCGCGACGCTGCTCGGCTACCGCTGGCCGGGGAATATTCGCGAACTGAAGAACGTGGTTGAGCGCTCGGTGTATCGCCACGGCGACAGCGAACATGAGCTGGACGCGATTATTATTAACCCTTTTCGTCAGTCCCCCGGCTCTCCGCCGGAAGCCGCGCCCGGCGATGAGCTGCCCGCGCTACCGCTGGATCTGCGCGATTTCCAGCTCCAGCAGGAAAAACGCCTGCTGCAGCGGAGTCTGGAGCAGGCGAAGTATCATCAGAAGCAGGCGGCGGAGCTGCTGGGATTAACCTATCACCAGCTCCGCGCGCTGCTGAAAAAGCATCAGCTGTGAGAGGCGCGCGGCAGCAGCAGCGCGCTCACCGCCATCGCCCCCAGACATAAGACGGCGTTAAACCACAGGGCATACTGGGCGGCATGGGCCATGCCCAGCGGTAAAAACAGCGCGAAAAGTGACGCTGTCACGGCGATACCCATCGCCCCGCCCAGCGAGCTGCCCATCTTATAGATCCCCGAGGCGACGCCGATTTTGTTCTCCGGGGCATTGGCCACCGCGGTATCCGTCGATGGCGTGGCGTAGCAGCCCAGCCCGAGGCCAAACAGCACGTTGCTGGCGAACACCACCCCGATATACAGCGCCTTTTCGAGAAAGGTGCAGGATATCAGCGCGATGGCGATAGCGGTCAACACCGGACCGGCCATCATCGGCAGCCGGGCGCCATAGCGCTGCAGCAGCTTCTCGCCGACCCGGATCATCGCCAGGACGGTCACCAGATAGCCGAGGGTCATCATCCCGCTCTCCAGCGGCGTCAGGTGGTGCCCCTGCTGCAGCCAGATGCTGGCGATCATCATGGTGCCAATCGCTCCATTGATCAGAAAGTTCGACAGCACTGCCGCACCGTAGGCCCGGTTACTAAACAGCGCAAAATCAATCAGCGCCGCCTCGCCTTTGCGCATGCCGTTGCGGATAAATATCGTCCCCGCCGCCAGCGCCCCGGCCAGCATGGTCAACGACAGCGGGCTGCTCCAGCCCCAGCCGTGGCCCTTGCTGATAAACAGATTCACCAGCACCAGCGCAACAATCAGGCTCAGCAGACCGCCGACGTCCAGCTTATGCTGGCTGGCGCTGGCGCTGCGGCTCTCCGGCGTGCCGCGCAGCAAAAACAGCGCCAGCAGGGCAACGGCGATCGAGAAGACGAAGATCCAGCGCCAGCCCAGACCGGTGGCGATAGCCCCGCCGACGAAGGAACAGAGACCGCTGCCGCCCCACGAGCCGATGACCCAGAAGCTGACCGCCCGCTGCCGCGCACGCCCCTCATACCAGGTCTTAATCAGCGCCAGCGTCGCCGGCATAATGCAGGCTGCCGACAGCCCCTGCAGCACACGGCCGGCCAGGAACAGCCCCGGTCCCTGAGCAACCACCAGCATGGCGCTGCCGACGATACTCAGCCCCAGCCCGAGGGTGGTCATCCGCATCCGGCCAAACTTGTCCGCCAGGCCGCCGCTGGCGACCACGAAGCAGCCGCTGAACAGCGCGCTGAGACTGACGGCCAGAGTTAAGGTTTCAAGAGAGATATCAAGGCTGCTTTTCATCGCCGGCACCACGTTAATCACCGACTGGGCGAACAGCCAGAAGGTTAAAACGCTTAACACAATCCCCACCAGCAGGCGATCGTTGCCGACAAACGGGGTGTCGCTTATTGTGACAGTGCTCATCGCATGGCCCTCCCGTTTCTCGTGATTAGCGCAGATAGCGTTCCGTCAGGCCACACCACAGCGCCGCGCCGGTCAGCAACAGCGCGTCGTTGAAGTCATACCCCGGGTTATGCACCATGCAGCGATCCGGCTCATCGCCAGCGCCGATGGTGAAATAGCTGCCGTGGGGGTGCTGCTCCAGCATGAAGGCAAAATCTTCACTGCCCATAAACGGCTTCACCTCGCCCACCTGCTCTGCGCCAAACAGCGCCGTCGCCACCTCCCGCACCATGGCGTTCGTCGCCGGATCGTTACGCAACACCGGGCTGCCGTTGACGTGGGTCAGCGTGGCGGTGGCATTGAAGCTCTCCGCCTGGGCCACGGCGATATCATGGATCCGCTGCAGCACGGTCTCGCGCACCTGCTCATTGAGGGTGCGCACCGTGAGCTTCATCAGCACGTGATCGTTAATGATATTGGGCGCATGACCGGCCTGGATGCTGCCGACGGTCACCACCGCCGGCTCAAACGGGGTGATATTGCGCGAGACAATGGACTGTAGCGCGAGGGTAATATGGCAGGCCACCAGCGTGGCATCCACCGTATGCTCCGGCACCGCGCCGTGGCCGCCAACGCCCTTCACTTCAATATGCAGCGTATCGGAGGAGGCCATCATCGCCCCGTCGCGCAGGCCGATCTTGCCCAACGGCTGACCCGGCATATTGTGCAGGCCGAAGATGGCGTCGCAGGGGAACTGATCAAACAGACCGTCCTCGACCATTACCCGCCCGCCGTACAGCAACTCTTCCGCGGGCTGGAAAATCAGCTGCAGCGTGCCGGTAAACTGCCGGGTGCGCGCCAGATATTCAGCTGCGTAGAGCAGCGTGGTGGTGTGCCCGTCATGGCCGCAGCCGTGAAAGCGCCCTTCAACCTGGCTTGCCCACGGCTTACCGCTCCGCTCCTGCATCGGCAGGGCATCCATATCCGCCCGCAGGCCAAGGCGTTTTTTCCCCTCGCCGACGCGCAGCGTGCCCACCACTCCGGTGCCCGCCAGGCCGCGGTGAACCTCGTATCCCCACTCGCCAAGCAGTCGGGCGACCTCGCTGCTGGTCTGGTGCTCTTCAAAGCCGATCTCCGGCTGCTGGTGGAACCGACGACGCAGAGCGATAAATTGCGCCTCGTTAACCTGCAATGCTTCTAGCAACGGATGTGTCATTTTTGTTATTCCTGTGTTGTGTTTGCACGACACCTTCGAGTTTATGCGGGTGCCTCAGCTTGCAGGCGCGCTTTTTTGTTTTATATTGACGAAAAATCAATGAGTGTTTTTCATACATATCGGTTATGACAAAAAACAACCGGTTGTTTTTTGTCTACAGAGGAGAGCCATGTGGAGCACCATTCAGGCGACTTTAGCGTCACCGTACGCGATGTGCGTCAGCTGACCCAGCCGGAAAGCGATCTGCTGACGCTGCTGTGGGTGCTGGAGGGAAGCGTAAATCTGGCGGTGGCGGAAGGTGCGTCGCAGCCGCTCGTCGCCGACGGGCTGGCGATCGTTAACCGCAACCGTCGCTGGAGCCTGCGCAGCGCCGGGGCCAACGCCGTGATGATCCTCACCCTCTCCGCCAGCTGGCTGGCCCGCCTCGATAATGCCTTTTTTGCCGTCGATTACCAGATAACGCCGCGCACCCGGGATGCCGATGACGGCCTGCGTCGCCTGATGCGCCAGCTGCTGGTGAGCGGCCTGGTCAATCATCCTGGCCATTACCGACTGGAGGCCAACCGCTGGCTGAGTGAGATAGCGCTGCTGCTGGCCACGCGCTTTAGCCAGCCCATCGCCTCCACGCCCCGGCGCGATACCGAAAAATGGAGCCGGAGAATAGCCAGCGTGGTGGCGCGGATCGACGCTAACTATCAGCGTCGCCTCTCGTTGCAGGAGGTGGCGGCCGCGGAATTTGTCTCCGAGGCCTGGCTGTCACGCTTATTTCGCAAAGAGGTCGGGGTTAGTTTTGTCCAGTACCTCACCGCGCTGCGCCTGCGCCACGCCGCCGACCAGCTATTAACCACCCGCAAAACCGTCCAGCAAATCGCCCGCGAACAGGGATTCGCCAGTACGCGAATGATGAGCGATTTGTTTAAGCGCCAGCACGGCGTGACGCCGCGCCAGTATCGTGAACAGCATCCTCTGGAGCTTGCCCGACCGCGCCCGCCGCAGGCCGATCGCTGGCAGCCGGTGGCGGCCGACCGGCTGTATGCGCGACTCAATGAGCCGGAACCACGCGACAGGGAAAGTCCCCCCCTGCCGATCAACCCACCGCAGACCCGGGAGATCAATCTGCGCGATCGTCCAGCGCGCCCCGCAGCGCTGCGCCATACCCGGATGGTGGTGACCGTGCGCGAACTGGACGATCTGCTGCGCGAAGATGTGCGCCGGGAACTCGAACAGCTGCATCACGCCCTGCCGGTGTATGCCATCGATATCAACGATCCCTTTCTCAGCAGTCGGCTGTTCGGCACCGGCTGGGACGATCCGCAGATGGCCGGCTACGCCTGCTGGTACAACCTGCAGCAGATTTTTAGCTGGCTGGCGGCGATGGGCTGGCAGGTGATCCTGCACACCGGCGTCACCACCCGCAGTGACCTGCTGCAGCGCTTCCTGCAGCTCGCCGCCAACCATTTTCCGCCAGCCACGCTCAACAGCTGGCGCTTTGTCTGGCACTGGTCGCCACAGGCCAGCGAAGCTGCGCGCCAGGCCGCCTGGCGGCAGCAGCGCGGGGTCCTTCATCGCCTGCTGCCGCAGCCGCAGCTGGGGATCTGGCACCGCTTTGCTCCCAGCGATCCCGGGAACGATCCGCTGTTCCACTCGCCGCTGCTGGCAGAGGCGGATTTTCTCGCCTGCCAGGCAGATGCCAACGAACAGCTGGATCTGGCCCAGGCAGACAGCAGCCGCCTGGCCTCCAGTGAACATTATCCGCTGCACAAGTTGCGGCAGATCCACAGCGCCCTGCGCCAGCGTCAGCTCAACCTGCCGCTGTGGCTGCTCTCCTGGAATACGCTGACCGGCGATACGCGGGATACCAACGGCCGCTTTTTTCGCGGCGCGCTGCTGATGGATAATCTGCTGGGGGTGGCGGACCAGGTCTGGCTGGCGGGCTTCTGGTTAAATTCAGGCCTCCAGGGCGAAGCTCGCGCCAACGGCAAGCTCGATACCTCCAGCCTGGCGCTGCACTATCTGCACGGCCTGCCGCGCCCGGTTTACTGGGTACTCTGGCTCTGGCGGCGGCTGCGCGGCGAGATCCTGGTTCACGATAAAAACCTGCTGCTTCACCACCAGGGTCACTACCAGCTGCTGCTGCGCAATACGGTGGTCTACAATCCCTGGCTCTCCAGCGAAGCGGCCTTTATCCAGCGCTTCAGCCAGCCCTACAGCGTGCGGCTGCAGGGCCTGGATGGCAGCTGGCGCATCAAACAGCACCTGTTCGATCAGCACCACGGCGCGTTGTTCCCGCTGGTGGACGCCTTTCGCAGCCGCAGCGGCCCTGACGCCGAGGATTATCAGTGGCTGATGCATCAGGCCCGTCCGGCGCTCAGCGTGGATGAAGCCAGGCTCGATGGCTATTGGCTGCGGATCGACTCGCTGCAGAGCAACGCGCTGGCGCTGTACGAGTTTACCCCTCAGTCGCCCACAGCCCCCTGAAGTAAACCGTGAATTTTCCGCTGGCTCTCCGTCGTTGCCGGATTAAAGACCAGCAGGGAAAGATCGGGACGGCCCTCCACGGCAAAGGAGGTAAATTCCAGGTCGAGCGGCCCCATCTGCGGGTGGTTAATGCGCTTATAGCCTTCTCCATGACCGGCGACGTCATGGCTTTGCCAAAAACGGGCGAACTCGACGCTCTGCTGGCTGAGCTCCGCGATCAACTGGTCAGTTTCTTTCGTGGCGCCCATCCGCGTGACGTCGGCGCGGAAGGCGTTGACGATAAGCTGCCCCACCCTCTGCCAGTCCTCCAGAGTGCAGCGGGCCTCCGGCCGGGTAAACAGGCGGCGCAGCACGTTGCGCTCCGCCAGCGGCAGTTGGCTGTAGTCGGTCAGCACCCTGGCCGCCGGCGCGTTCCAGGCGATGACGTCCCAGCTGGCGGTGCGGATAATCGCCGGAATGGTGAAAGCGTCAAGCACCCGCTGCAGCCGCGGCGTCATATCATCCGTCACCGTCAGCCGCGTCTGCGGCGGATGGCCAAAGGCGAGAATAAACAGATGCTCGCGCTCCGGGGTGGTCAGCCGCAGACCGCGGGCGATCCGCTCCAGCACCTCGCGGGAAGGCGCCCCGCCGCGCCCCTGTTCAAGCCAGGTATACCAGGTCGGGCTGATGCTGGCGAGCTGCGCGACCTCTTCGCGGCGCAGCCCCGGGGTGCGCCGGCGTCCCGCCGGGAAGCCAAACGTTGCCGGATCGAGACGCTGGCGGCGGGCGCGGAGAAAATCGCCTAAAGCATGGTTGTCAGAAGTGTTCATCATCTGCCTGTGGGTTCTGCCTGTTAGAATTTATACCCCGATAATGTCTCTACTTTTATAGTATGACATCGCAGGTAGGATACGCCTGAAACCCATTCAGGAGATCCATGATGCGTATATTTCTTACCGGCGCGAGCGGATTTATCGGCTCACGTATTCTTCCGGCGCTGCAGGCGTCGGGCCATCAGGTTATCGGCCTCGCGCGCAGCGAAAGCACCGCACAGGCCCTGAAGGCGGCCGGCGCCGAGGTGCATTGCGGCACGCTGGATGCCCCGGAGTCGCTGCTGGCTGGCGTCGGGAACGCCGACGCGGTGATCCATACCGCCTTCGACCACGACTTCAGCCGCTTTGCCGCTAACTGCGAGAAAGACCGCCAGGCGATCCTGGCCCTGGGCCAGGCGCTGCGAGGCAGCACGCGGCCGCTGGTGATCACCTCCGGCACGCTGATGGGCGACGACGGGAGCGGCGCCCCGGCCCGGGAGTCGTTCTTCAACTCAGCGCACCCCAGCCCGCGCACCGCCTCAGAGCTCGCCGGCCAGCAGTTGCTGGAGGCGGGAGTGGATGTCAGGGTGGTCCGCTTACCGCAGGTGCATGACACCGTGCGTCAGGGACTGCTGACCTGCTACATCGAACGCGCGATCGCCAACGGGGCGGTAGCCCTGCGCGGCGAGGGAAGCAACCGCTGGTCAGCCGCCCATGTCGATGACGTCGCACGTCTGTATGTCAGCGCGCTGCTTCAGGGCGCGGCCGGCGAGCGCTATCATGCGGTGGCCGAAGAGGGGATCGCGTTACGCGATATTGCCGCGGTAATTGCCCACGGATTAAACCTGCCGCTGACCCACCTGGATGAGTCGCAGGTCGACGCCTGGTTCGGCTGGTTTGCGCCGTTTACCGCCCTTGACCTGCGCGCCAGCTCGGCATGGACCCGCGAGCGCTTGCAGTGGCAGCCGGTTGGCCCCGGGCTGCTGGAGGACCTGCAGAATATGGACTATCATAAAGTGACACTGTCACAATAATCAAAACACGCTCCCCCTGTATCACACCCGACGGGTAAGGCTAGTCGCCCGTCGGGTCATCGGCTTTCTCCCCGCTATACTGAATCTATTCTCTAACGTCCGCACGCCGTCGCCGTTTGGTCAACCGCGGCCAAACAGAGCTGACTGGCGATATCGGCGATAAAAAGTTACCATGTTTCACTATACAGACTCGGTTCCGCGACTATTTTAATCAATTGACTGAATACTATACGCACCCGGTAACCGCATTATCCCTCAGGCTTGTTGAAGGCGGTGGTGAATGTCTATTAATCTTAATAAGATAGAGTTCAGCTCTATAATCAAACAGAAAATATGCGCCTGAAATTGTCATCTCTCCTGGCAGCCGTTTCCCTGCTGTGTGGGCCAGCTTTTGCCGCCCCTGCGCTCCCCGACCGCGCCGATATCCGCGATAGCGGTTTCGTCTATTGCGTCAGCGGCCAGGTTAATACCTTTAACCCGCAGAAAGTCAGCAGCGGCCTGATTGTCGATACGCTGGCCGCTCAGCTCTACGATCGTCTGCTTGACGTCGATCCCTATACCTACCGGCTGGTCCCCGAGCTGGCGGAGAGCTGGGAAGTTCTCGATAACGGCGCCACCTACCGCTTTCACCTGCGCCGCCACGTCCCGTTTCAACGCACGGCGTGGTTTACCCCGACGCGGGACTTTAATGCCGATGACGTCATTTTTACCTTTGGCCGTATTTTTAACCGCGACCATCCGTGGCACAACGTCAACGGCAGCAGCTTCCCCTACTTCGACAGTCTGCAGTTTGCTGACAGCGTGGAGAGCGTCCGCAAGCTGGATAATCAGACCGTGGAGTTTCGCCTCAAGCGGCCGGACGCCTCGTTCCTCTGGCATCTGGCCACCCACTATGCGTCAATTACCTCTGCCGAATATGCCGCCCGCTTAACGCAGGACGACCGCCAGGAGCAACTGGATCGCCAGCCGGTTGGCACCGGCCCGTTCCAGCTATCCGATTACCGCTCCGGACAATATGTTCGCCTGCAGCGCCACCCCGGCTACTGGCGCGGCAAACCGTTGATGCCCCAGGTGGTGGTCGACCTTGGTTCCGGCGGCACCGGCCGCCTGTCGAAACTGCTGACCGGAGAATGCGACGTGCTGGCCTGGCCGGCCGCCAGCCAGTTGACGATCCTGCGTGACGACCCGCGCCTGCGCCTGACGCTGCGCCCGGGAATGAACATCGCCTGGCTGGCCTTCAACACCGCCAAGCCGCCGCTGGATAACCCTGAGGTGCGCCATGCCCTGGCGCTGGCGATTAACAACCAGCGCCTGATGCAGTCCATCTACTATGGCACCGCGGAGACGGCGGCGTCCATGCTGCCGCGGGCCTCGTGGGCCTACGATAATGACGCTAAAATTACCGAATATAATCCGCAGGAGGCCCGCGCCCGCCTGAAAGCCCTGGGGCTGGAAAACCTGACCCTCAAGCTGTGGGTGCCCACCAGCTCGCAGGCGTGGAATCCCAGCCCGCTGAAAACGGCGGAGCTTATCCAGGCGGATATGGCGCAGATTGGCGTTAAGGTGATTATTGTGCCGGTAGAGGGACGTTTCCAGGAGGCGCGCCTGATGGACATGAGCCACGACCTGACGCTCTCCGGCTGGGCGACGGACAGTAACGATCCGGACAGTTTCTTCCGACCGCTGCTAAGCTGCGCGGCCATCGCCTCGCAAACCAACTTTGCCCACTGGTGTAACCGGGAGTTTGACGACGTGCTGCAAAAAGCGCTGCTCTCGCAGCAGCTCTCCTCGCGGATGGACGCTTACAAAGAGGCGCAGCGGATCCTCGCCCGCGAACTGCCGGTCCTGCCGCTGGCCTCGTCGCTGCGGCTGCAGGCCTACCGCTATGATATGAAAGGCCTGGTGCTCAGCCCTTTCGGTAACGCTTCGTTCGCTGGCGTATCGCGGGAAAATACCGAAGAGGTGAAAAAGCCATGATTATTTTTACCCTGCGCCGTCTGCTGCTGCTGCTGATCACCCTCTTTTTTCTGACCTTTGTCGGTTTCAGCCTGAGCTATTTCACCCCTCATGCCCCACTGCAGGGCGCTTCCCTGTGGAATGCGTGGCTGTTCTGGTTTGAAGGGGTGCTGCACTGGGATTTCGGCGTCTCCAGCATTAACGGCCAGCTGATTTCTGAGCAGTTGCGCGAGGTTTTCCCGGCGACCATGGAGCTGTGCATCCTCGCCTTCGGCTTTGCCCTGCTGATAGGCATTCCGGTGGGGATGATCGCCGGCGTAATGCGCAATAAATGGCCCGATACCCTGATCAGCGCCGTCGCGCTGGTCGGTTTCTCGATCCCGGTCTTCTGGCTGGCGCTGCTCCTGACCCTCTTCTTTTCCCTGACCCTCGGCTGGCTTCCGGTCTCCGGTCGCTTCGATCTGCTGTATGAGGTGAAAAACGTCACCGGTTTCGCGCTGATCGACGCCTGGCTTTCGGACTCGCCGTGGCGCCATGAGATGATCGTCAGCGCCGCCCGGCATATGGTGCTGCCGGTATTGACCCTGGCGGTCGCCCCCACCACTGAAGTGATCCGCCTGATGCGCATTAGCACCAGCGAGGTGTATGACACTAACTATGTAAAAGCGGCCGCCACCCGCGGCGTGTCGCGACGCAAAATTCTACTGCGCCATGTGCTGCACAACGCCCTGCCGCCGGTGATCCCGCGTCTCGGCCTGCAGTTTTCCACCATGCTCACCCTGGCGATGATCACTGAGATGGTGTTCAGCTGGCCTGGACTGGGCCGCTGGCTGATCAACGCCATTCGCCAGCAGGACTACGCGGCGATCTCCGCCGGAGTGATGGTGATTGGCGCGCTGGTGATTATTGTCAACGTGATTTCCGATATTCTCGGTGCCATGGCTAACCCACTGAAACATAAGGAATGGTATGCCCTACGATAGCGTTTATCTGGAAAAGCGTCCGCCCGGCGCGCTGCGCACCGTATGGCGTAAGTTCTATGGCGACACCACGGCGATGATCGGTCTGTACGGCTGCGCGGGCCTGCTGCTGCTCTGCGTCTTCGGCGGCTGGTTCGCCCCCTACGGCATCGACCAGCAGTTCCTCGGCTACCAGCTGTTGCCGCCGTCGTGGTCGCGCTATGGCGAAGTCTCCTTCTTTCTGGGAACCGATGACCTCGGCCGCGATGTGCTGAGCCGACTGCTGAGCGGCGCGGCGCCCACCGTCGGCGGCGCTTTTGTCGTCACCCTCGGCGCCACGCTGTTTGGTCTGGTGCTGGGCGTGATTGCCGGATCGACCCACGGCCTGCGCTCGGCGGTGATGAACCATATCCTCGACACCCTGCTCTCCATCCCCTCGCTGCTGCTGGCGATTATCGTCGTCGCCTTTGCCGGGCCGCATCTGAGCCATGCGATGTTCGCCGTCTGGCTGGCGCTGCTGCCGCGCATGGTGCGCTCCGTCTACAGCATGGTCCACGATGAGCTGGAAAAAGAGTACATCATCGCCGCCCGCCTCGATGGTGCCTCGACGCTGAATATTCTGCTGTTCGCCATCCTGCCCAATATCGCCTCCGGCCTGGTGACCGAGATCACTCGCGCCCTGTCGATGGCTATTCTGGATATTGCCGCGCTGGGCTTTCTTGATCTCGGCGCCCAGCTGCCTTCGCCGGAATGGGGAGCCATGCTGGGCGATGCGCTGGAGCTTATCTATGTGGCGCCGTGGACCGTGATGCTCCCCGGGGCGGCGATTATGCTCAGCGTACTGCTGGTCAACCTGCTGGGCGACGGTATTCGCCGGGCGATCATTGCCGGGGTAGAATAATGCCGTTACTCGATATTCGTCACTTAACCATTGAATTTAAAACCAGCGAAGGCTGGGTAAAAGCAGTCGATCGCGTCAGCCTGACGCTGACCGAAGGCGAAATCCGCGGCCTGGTGGGGGAATCCGGCTCCGGGAAAAGCCTTATTGCCAAAGCTATCTGCGGCGTGACCAAAGACAACTGGCGGGTCACGGCCGACCGCATGCGCTTCGATGACATCGACCTGCTGCGACTGTCGAACCGCGAGCGCCGGAAGCTGATCGGCCATAACGTGTCGATGATTTTTCAGGAGCCCCAGTCGTGCCTCGATCCCTCTGAGCGCATCGGCCAGCAGCTGATTCAGAGTATCCCCGGCTGGACCTACAAGGGCCGCTGGTGGCAACGGCTGGGCTGGCGCAAGCGCCGGGCCATCGAGCTGTTGCACCGCGTCGGCATTAAAGATCACAAAGATGCCATGCGCAGCTTCCCCTATCAGCTGACCGAGGGCGAGTGCCAGAAGGTGATGATCGCCATCGCCCTGGCCAACCAGCCGCGTCTGCTGATTGCCGACGAGCCGACCAACGCCATGGAGCCGACCACCCAGGCGCAGATTATTCGCCTGCTGACGCGGCTCAACCAGAACAACAACACCACCATCTTGCTGATCAGCCATGACCTGCAAATGCTCAGCAAATGGGCGGATAAAATCAACGTCATGTACTGCGGCCAGACGGTGGAGAGCGGGCCCAGCGAAGAGCTGATCACTCTCCCACATCACCCCTACACCCAGGCGTTAATCCGCGCGATCCCGGATTTCGGTAGCGCCATGCCGCATAAAAGTCGCCTCAACACCCTGCCTGGAGCGATCCCGCTGCTGGAGCAGTTGCCTATCGGCTGTCGGCTGGGGCCGCGCTGCCCGTACGCCCAGCGCGAGTGTATCGAAACGCCGCGTCTTACCGGGGCGCGCAACCATCTGTACGCCTGTCATTTCCCGTTGAACATGGAGAAAGAGTGAAATGGTCGAAACATTGCTGGAAGTTCGCCAACTCAGTAAGACCTTTCGCTACCGCACCGGCTGGTTTCACCGTCAGACGGTTGAGGCGGTTAAGCCGCTGAGTTTTACCCTGCGTGAACGGCAGACGCTGGCGATTATCGGCGAGAACGGCTCCGGGAAATCGACCCTCGCGAAGATGCTGGCGGGCATGGTGGAACCCACCAGCGGCGAATTGCTGATTGACGATCATCCGCTGACTTTTGGGGATTACTCCTACCGCAGCCAGAAGATTCGCATGATCTTTCAGGATCCGTCGACCTCGCTGAACCCGCGTCAGCGCATCTCGCAGATCCTCGATTTTCCGCTGCGACTGAATACCGATCTCGACGCCGAGGCGCGGCAGAAGCAGATAATCGACACCCTGCGCATGGTCGGTCTGCTGCCGGACCACGTCAGCTACTACCCTCATATGCTGGCGCCCGGTCAGAAGCAGCGTCTCGGCCTCGCCAGGGCGCTGATCCTGCGCCCGAAGGTTATCGTCTGCGATGAGGCGCTGGCCTCGCTGGATATGTCGATGCGCTCCCAGCTTATCAACCTGATGCTGGAGCTGCAGGAGAAACAGGGCATCTCCTATATCTATGTCACTCAGCACCTGGGAATGATGAAACACATCAGCGATCAGGTGCTGGTGATGCATAACGGCGAAGTGGTCGAGCGCGGCAGCACTGCCGATGTGCTGGCCTCGCCGCTGCACGACCTGACCCGGCGCCTGATCGCCGGCCACTTCGGGGAAGCCCTCACCGCCGACGCCTGGCGCAAAGACGGGAAATAGCTGGCAGGCAACGGCAGGGGCGGCCCTCACGCCGCCCTTGTCATTCAGGTGGAAGGGAAAAGACTCTGCGCCGGCAGCGACCGGCGGTCAAAGCGGCGCAGCGCGTAGTAAAGAACCCCGGTGCCAAACCAGCCTATTATCCATGAGACATCGTTACCGGCGAAGATCCACGTGAGCGAACCATGGAACAACGGGTTCTCAATGAACGGCAACTGGATAAGCACACCGACGATATACAGGGTGATCGCGTACAGGTTCCAGAACCCGTAGCGTTGCTGCGGGTCGCTTAGCGCCGGAATATCGATGGCGCCCTTCGAGATAAGATAATAATCCGTCAGACAGATGGCGCTCCACGGCACGAAGAACGCCAGCAGAAACAGAAGAAAATGCGTGAAATGCTTTAAGAAAGCGGGTTCGCTAAGCAACGCGATAATGCAGGAAGCCGTCACCATCAGCACCACGAATGCAATGCGACACTTTTGCGACAGCACGGTTTGCCGGCGGAAGGCGGAAACAATGGTGGTCAGCGACATAAAGCTGCCGTACGCATTGAGGGTAGTGAAGGTAATTTTACCAAAACAGATGGCGAAATAGATAACCATGGCCATCGCCTGACTCTTACCTAATCCCACCAGATAGCTCACCTCGTGACCAGGGAACGCGCTGCCGGCAATGGCCGCTGTCAGAACCCCGAGCGTCATCGACGTTTGGGTACCCAATACGGTGCCGAAAAACACTGAGCACCACGTTTTCGTGGCGGAAACATCGCGTGGCAGGTAGCGCGAATAGTCGGATACATAGGGGCAAAAAGCGATCTGCCACGATGAGGAGAGCGATACGGCTAATAAAAACGTCGGCAGCGAAAAATGGTTATTGTGCGCGAGCGCACTGAGATCGGCCGAAAGTAGCAGCGTGATGAACATATAAACGAAGGCGAGAATTCCGACGATACTCGCCAGTTTGCCCAGCTTGTGGATCACCTTATAACCGAGGACGGCGATAACGATAATAATCGCACTGAATATCAGCATCCCGGCTACGTGGCTGATATTCAGTAGTTTGGCCATTGCCTGCCCGGCCAATACGGTGCCGCTGGCAGAAAAACCGATATACATGACGCAAACCAGCACCAGCGGCACCACCGCGCCAAAAACCCCAAACTGGGCGCGGCTAAGGATCATTTGCGGAAGTCCCAGTCGCGGTCCCTGCAGCGCATGCAGAGACATCACCGCCGCCCCCAGCATCTGACCGACCAGAAGCCCGACCAGAGACCACACTACATCGCCGCCCAGCACAACGGCTAAAGCGCCAGTGACAATCGCCGTAATTTGCAGATTGCCGCCAAACCAAAGGGTGAACTGGCTAAAAGGGTGTCCATGCCGTTCGCTTTCCGGGATGTAATCAATCGACCGCCTTTCACTCATTCCAGCATAATTGCTCTTTGACTGCCCGTCTGTAGACGAAAACGAAGACATAGGTTCCTCACTCAAGTTATTAATATCACCTCATTCAATCGTTCTTGTATATACAAGCATTGACAACTCACCGCCTTGCATGCACTCTCATTTTGTGACGAATATGTAAAATATTTGTATTGCAGAAAGTTACTAAACTAGCTCAAGGCGGTGCTTATTGTTGACGCCGGAAGCGATTAACTAAGGTATGCTGCCCATGATGGTCCCTTTTCAACTTTCGACGCTCCCCGTCACGCCGTGGAAAAACGGCGGCGGAGAGACGCGCGAAATCATCTGCGTACCCGCTCCAGATGCCCCTTTTCTCTGGCGAGCGAGTATTGCCACCCTGCAGGCGGATGGCCCTTTCTCCCCCTTTCCTGGCGTCGACCGGGTCATTACTCTGCTGGCGGGGCAGCCGCTACGGCTGTGTGGCGAGAATATCGACCAACCGCTGGCGCTCTGGCAGCCGTGGGCTTTCCCCGGCGAATGGGCGCTGTCCAGCGTCGGGATCGTTGCGCCAGGGCTGGACTTCAATATCATGACTCAGCGCGGGCGCGCGTCGGCGACAGTTCAGGTCGTTAGCGACCTGCAATGCCCTGCCAGCGAGGGGGTCGCTTATGTTCTACAAGGCGAGTGGGATCTGGCCGGGCGACGCTGCGCGGCCGGCAGCGGCCTCTGCTGGCGCGGTGGATCCCCGCGGAATCTGCGTCCCGTGGGCAGCAATGGACGCCTGCTGCTGGCGGAGATCGCGCTCAAATAATCGTCAGGAGAGATGATATACTGCAGCTATCGCGATGTACTTTTGCCCCGCGCGGCGCGGACCGGCTGAAAAATATCGTGACACAAGGGGTCGTCAGTGGGATATAATTCCCGGCTAAATTTGAGTTATTTTGAAATAACAATGTTAACGTTATGATTGTTAAAGTAAAAATAAGCAATAACGATAAGGATTAAAGCTATGGGTTTTCTTTCCGGTAAGCGCATTTTGATCACTGGCGTCGCCAGCAAACTGTCCATCGCCTACGGCATCGCGCAGGCAATGCACCGCGAAGGCGCGGAACTGGCATTCACCTATCAGAATGAGAAACTGAAAGGTCGCGTAGAAGAGTTTGCTGCCGCGCTGGGTTCTGACATTGTGCTGCCGTGCGACGTTGCTGAAGATGAGAGCATCACCGCGCTGTTCACCGAGCTGGAAAAAGTCTGGCCAAAATTCGATGGTTTCGTCCACTCAATCGGTTTTGCCCCGGCTGACCAGTTAGACGGCGACTACGTTGACGTTGTCACTCGCGACGGCTTTAAAATCGCGCACGACATCAGCGCTTACAGCTTCGTGGCAATGGCCAAAGCCTGCCGCGGCATGCTGAACCCGGGTTCGGCTCTGCTGACGCTCTCCTACCTGGGCGCAGAGCGCGCGATCCCGAACTATAACGTGATGGGTCTGGCCAAAGCCTCTCTGGAAGCAAACGTCCGCTATATGGCTAACGCCATGGGTCCGGAAGGCGTTCGCGTCAATGCCATCTCTGCCGGTCCTATCCGTACGCTGGCCGCGTCCGGTATTAAAGATTTCCGTAAAATGCTGGCGCACTGCGAAGCGGTCACCCCGATCCGTCGCACCGTCACCATTGAAGATGTGGGTAACAGCGCAGCCTTCCTGTGCTCCAACCTGTCTGCGGGGATCTCCGGTGAAGTCGTTCACGTTGACGGCGGGTTCAATATCGCCGCCATGAACGAGCTGGAACTGAAATAAGTTCCTTCCCCTCCTCGCCCCGGTGAGGAGGGTTCTTCCCTCCCCCACGCCTTACACCCCACCTGTTATTCCAATCGGCTATTTGTTAGCACGTATCAATATTTTCTCCTGCTTCCGGGTTACGCCAGGATAGTTCTGCATAAACGATCCGCGGAACGGCGGTTCGCCACATACCGAACAAGGAAAGCCCATGGAGCCACGCCGCGTGAATGGCAAAAATCACTGGTATCACGAAACCCAGTCAACAATCTGCCCGGTGGATGTCCTGCCGCTCGTCCCTGAAGCCGCCCATGTTGAAGACCGCTTTTTGCTGGACCTGACGCTGCCGGCCGCCTGGCTACGTGCCCACGCTGACTGGCTACACCCCGCACGCCAGCTGGCCGAACTGCTGTTTCCCGACCAGGTGGCGGTGAGTCGCCTGCAGACCTTTACCGCTTACGATCGACTCAGCACCGCGCTCACCGTCGCCCAGGTCTACGGCGTCCAGCGGCTGTGTAACCACTACGCCGCCCGCCTTGCTCCCCTGCCAGGCCCCGATTCCTCGCGCGAGAGCAACCGTCGTCTGGCGCAAATCACGCAATATGCTCGTCAGCTTGCCGGTTCGCCCTCGGTTATTAACGCTCTCTCCCGTAGCCAGCTGGACGAAGTGGGCTTAACCAGTCGGGACATTATTCTGTTCAACCAGATTATCGGATTCGTCGGCTTCCAGGCGCGGGCGATTGCCGTCCTGCAGGCGGCCCAGGGCTTTCCGGTGCGCTGGATCCCCGGTATGCCCCAGCAAGAGGAGGCACCCGCGGAACTGTTCGCCCCGCCGCCGGGAGCATGGCAGGCAGACATTGCGGATCCCGACCTGCAGTATGCCGATGATGAGCGTCAGCGGCGCATCGCCGGCTGGCAGTCGCTGCCCGGTCTGGGCGAGCTGGCGCCGCTGCTGGCCTGCGACCCACAGTTATTCGCGCCTCTGGAGACCTTGATCCGCCAGCTCAGCACGGATGATACCTTTGGCCCGCAGGTCGCCTTACTCACGGCGCGCACCAATGGCAGCCCCACCTGCTTTGACGCCTGGCTCCCCCACTGGCAGGGTGAAGAGGAGTTCGCCAGCCATCTGCGGGAGGGCGACCAGGCCCTCCATCACTGGCTCCAGCAGCATCCTCAGGCCCGGTCTCTCGTGACCGCCGTGCAGCTGTTAACCCGCTCGCCTGACCGGTTTAGCGCCGCCCAGTTAACGCCCCTCGCGGAATATCGACTCTCTGAGCAACATGCAATCGATCTGTTGATCTGGAGCGGGCTGTGCGGATGGATGAATCGTCTGAAAATCGCCCTCGGCAATGTGCGTCAGCAGACGTAAATTGCTGAAACAGCGCTTGCTGCGGCAGGCATATTCGCGTAAAAATGTCAGCCGCTCTTTTAGCCACGAAAATACCTAATTATGTTTCAGGATAACCCGCTGCTAGCGCAGCTTAAACAGCAACTGCATTCCCAGACGCCGCGCGCGGAAGGGGTCGTTAAGGGCACGGAAAAGGGCTTTGGCTTCCTCGAAGTGGACGCTCAGAAGAGCTACTTCATTCCGCCGCCGCAGATGAAAAAAGTGATGCATGGCGACCGTATCGTCGCGGTGATCCATTCTGAAAAAGAACGCGAAAGCGCCGAGCCGGAATCGCTGGTTGAGCCCTTCCTGACTCGTTTTGTCGGTAAAGTCCAGAAGAAAGACGATCGCCTCGCTATCGTTCCTGACCATCCGCTGCTGAAAGACGCCATTCCCTGCCGCGCCGCCCGCGGCGTTGAGCACGATTTTAAACAGGGTGACTGGGCCGTCGCCGAGATGCGCCGTCATCCATTAAAAGGCGACCGCGGATTTTACGCGGAGTTGACCCAGTTCATCACTTTTAGCGACGACCACTTCGTTCCATGGTGGGTAACCCTGGCGCGCCATAATCTTGAGAAAGAGGCACCGGACGGCGTCGCCACCGAGATGCTCGACGAGGGGCTGACGCGCCGCGACCTAACCGCCCTCGACTTCGTCACCATTGACAGCGCCAGCACCGAAGATATGGACGATGCGTTGTATGCCGAATCCACTGCTGATGGCAAACTGCTGCTGACGGTCGCCATTGCCGACCCGACCGCCTGGATTGCCGAAGGCAGCAAGCTGGATAACGCCGCAAAAGTGCGCGCCTTTACCAACTATCTGCCAGGCTTCAACATTCCAATGCTGCCGCGCGAGCTGTCGGACGACCTCTGCTCCCTGCGCGCTAACGAAGTGCGCCCGGTGCTGGCCTGCCGGATGACCCTGGCGGCCGATGGCACCATCGAAGACAATATCGAGTTCTTTGCCGCCACCATCGAATCGAAAGCCAAGCTGGCCTATGACGACGTCTCTGACTGGCTGGAAGGCCGCGGCAGCTGGCAGCCGGACAGCGAGGCGATCGCGCAGCAAATTACGCTGCTGAAGGACGTGTGCCAGCGTCGTAGCGAATGGCGTCAGACCCATGCGCTGGTGTTCAAAGACCGTCCGGACTACCGTTTTGTTCTCGGCGAAAAAGGCGAAGTGCTGGATATCGTCGCGGAACCGCGTCGCATTGCCAACCGCATTGTCGAAGAGTCGATGATCGCCGCCAACATCTGTGCCGCCCGCGTTCTGCGCGACAAGCTCGGCTTCGGCGTTTATAACGTTCATACCGGTTTCGATCCGGCGAACACCGAGCAGTTGGCCGCCCTGCTGAAAACCCATGATGTGCACGTCGACCCGACGGAAGTGCTCACCCTGGAAGGGTTCTGCAAGCTGCGCCGGGAACTTGACGCTCAGCCGACCGGTTTCCTCGACAGCCGCATTCGCCGCTTCCAGTCGTTTGCGGAAATCAGCACCGAGCCGGGCCCACACTTTGGTCTTGGGCTTGAAGCCTATGCCACCTGGACCTCGCCGATCCGTAAGTATGGCGACATGATCAACCACCGTCTGCTGAAAGCCATCATTAAAGGCGAGACCATTGCGCGTCCCCAGGATGAAGCCACCGTGCAGATGGCGGAGCGCCGTCGTCTCAACCGGATGGCCGAGCGCGACGTCGCCGACTGGCTGTACGCCCGTTTCCTCAACGATAAAGCCGGGACCGATACCCGCTTCGCGGCGGAGATCATCGACGTCAGCCGCGGCGGGATGCGCGTGCGTCTGGTGGACAATGGCGCGGTCGCCTTTATTCCGGCCCCGTTCCTCCACGCCGTGCGCGACGAACTGGTGTGCAGCCAGGAGAACGGTACCGTGCAGATCAAAGGTGAAGTAGTCTATAAAGTGACTGACGTTATCGATGTCACTATCGCTGAAGTTCGCATGGAAACCCGCAGCATTATTGCGCGTCCGGCGGTCTGACGCCCCTTCACAGCGGTTCCTGCGGGAACCGCTGCTTCTTTCCTCTCTATCCAGCCATTTCCGTCGCACCGATTAAGGTTGTGCGTTTTTTTCGCTTCTCTTTTTCATTCATTTTTAGCATCATTGATTTCATTCGTTTTTGTTACCAGGATAATGCCATGTCAGATGTGAATGCCCACCTGCTCGCTCAACGTATCGATACCGTGCTGGATATTCTGGTTGCCGGTGATTACCATTCTGCGATCCATAATCTGGAGATCCTCAAAGCGGAGCTGCTGGCGCTGGCGGCGGACGATGCTGAACAACAAAACCAACCCAAGGCGCCCTGGGAAATCTGAATATCAGCCATGCCGCAGCCGGCCATATGGACCGGTTGCTCGCCATATAGCCCCCTAACAGTGATGTTGCTATGAACGCCCGACAACAAAGTATTTTGCAAGTGGTCATCGATAAAGGCCGCATGAGTGTCGCCGATCTGGCGAAGATGACCGGTGTCTCTGAGGTTACTATTCGTCAGGATTTGAATTTGCTGGAAAAGCAGAGCTATTTGCGCCGTACTCATGGCTATGCCGTACCGCTGGACAGCGAAGATGTCGAAACCCGCATGATGACCCATTTCGCCATTAAGCGTGAGCTGGCCAGCCGGGCTGCGGCGCTAGTGAATACCGGTGAAACGGTATTTATCGAAAACGGCAGCAGCAATGCCCTGCTGGCGCGTACGCTGGCCGAGCGCGGCGATATCACCATCATTACCGTCAGCAGCTATATCGCCCATCTGCTGAAAGAGACCCCAGGAGAGGTGATCCTGCTGGGCGGAATTTATCAGAAACGCAGTGAGAGTATGGTCGGTCCGCTAACCCGTCAGTTCATCCAGCAGGTGCATTTCAGCAAAGCCTTCATCGGGATCGACGGTTGGCAGGCGGAAACCGGCTTTACCGGCCGCGATATGATGCGTGCGGACGTGGTGAACGCCGTGCTGGAGAAGCATTGTGAGGCAATTATTCTTAGCGACAGTTCAAAATTCAGCGCGGTACATCCCTATCCGCTCGGTCCCGCCGGCCGCTTTAATCGCGTTATTACCGACGATCGCTTACCGGACGCCTGTCGCGAACAATTGCTCCGCAGCGGCCTGACCGTCGATATCGTGCCCTACATCTGATCCTCCGCCGCCCCATCTCCTGCCAAAGCGCCGGAAGGGGCGCTTTATCGCTCTGAGAGTATTCCGAGCCGCTAATTAAGACTTTTTACCTGACGATAAATTTTAAAAAAAGTAAAATTATTATTAGCGATATAACAGGAAGTGACTATCACCTGCGTGATTTTCGTGACACCTGCGCACCTTAACTTCATGGAATTGCCCTAAAGCTGCTTTATCAGGCTATGCTTAGAGGAGCGCTGTAATCCATGAATAGATTATTCAGGAGAAAAAAAATGATGACTTCAACGAGCAAAAAAATGGCTGCTGTCGTTCTGGCTGTCACTGTAGCAATGTCTCTGAGCGCTTGCTCTAACATGTCTAAACGCGATCGTAACACGGCTATCGGCGCTGGCGCCGGCGCTATCGGTGGTGCGGTGTTAACTGACGGTAGCGCGCTCGGTACCCTGGGTGGCGCAGCAGTCGGTGGTATTATTGGTCACCAGGTCGGAAAATAATTTAATTATCTGACGAAATAAAAGAATAATTCACACGAATTGACTTACGCACGTTAAATCATTCAAGGCCGCGGCATTTACCGCGGCCTTGTTATTTCAACCAGACCACTGGAGCAGAGGGAAAATAGCGATCAGCCACCGGCTAACTTGACCTTCATCCCTTTCGCCTCAAGCAGCGACTTGAGTAAATCCCGCTTATCGCCCTGGATCTCGATCACGCCGTATTTCACCGCGCCGCCGCAGCCGCACTTCTTTTTCAACTCTGCCGCCAGAGCGGTTAGCGCAGCATCATCGGCATCAATCCCGCTAATCAGACAGACGCCTTTGCCCTTGCGGCCGCTGGTCTGGCGCTGGATCCGCACAATGCCGTCGCCTTTCGGGCGCACCGGCGCCGGTTTCGCCTCGTCGATACGCCCGGTTTCGGTGGAGTAGACCAGACGGCTGTTGGAATCGCTCATTATGCCCCCTTGCGCAGAGAATCGTTGATCGCCCGCAGCGTCGCGGCTGGATCCGCCGACTGAGTAACCGGGCGACCAATCACCATATAGTCTACCCCAGCTTCCTGAGCCTGCTCAGGAGTCATAATTCGCCGCTGATCGCCAGCGTCGCTGCCCTGCGGACGAATCCCCGGGGTCACCAGCTTAAACGCCTGCCCCAGCTCATGCTTAAAGCGCACCGCCTCCTGGGCTGAACACACCACCCCTTCAAGGCCGCAGCGTTGGGTCAGCGCCGCCAGCTTCGCCGCGTAGTCAGCCGGAGATAAGGTAATGCCCAGATCCTGTAGATCGCTGGACTCCATGCTGGTGAGCACCGTGACAGCGATCAGCAACGGCGCATCTTTGCCAAACGGCAGCAGCGCTTCGCGCGCGGCGGTCATCATTCGCGCGCCGCCGGAAGCATGGACATTCACCATCCATACGCCCAGCTCAGCCGCTGCGGCCACCGCGCGGGCGGTGGTGTTGGGAATATCGTGAAACTTAAGGTCCAGGAACACCTCAAACCCACGCTGATGCAGATCGCGGACAAACTGCGGGCCCAGCAGGGTGAACATCTCTTTGCCCACCTTCAGGCGGCAGTCGCGCGGGTCGATGCGGTCGACAAATGCCAGCGCTTTATCGCGATTATCATAGTCGAGCGCAACCACAACGGGAGAGGATGTGACAGCGCGGGAAGATGGGATAGCTGTAGACGTCATGACCAGACCTTAGTGTTGATGGGCGCCGGGGTGGCGCAAAAAAGGTAAACGGGCAGCATTCTACCTGTGAAGCGAACAAAATAACAGACTGCCGTACCTGCCCTGACCGGACGATGGCGCTGCCGGGGCCGCGCCTGGAGAGGAGTGAAGCGATAAGTATGTTGTAACTAACGGAGGGCTTTTTTTTGGCTTTACTGGCCGTCGAGACCGCGAATGGGTTTAATGGTCGCCCACGAGCGGCAGGACGGACAATGCCAGTAGAGTGTATGAGCGGTAAACCCGCATTTCTGGCAGCGATAGCGTGGTTTGCTGCGCACCTGCTCACCAACCATGTTTCGCAGCACCCCAAGGCTTTCTTTCGCCCGCCCTTCTTCCGCTTCGTTGAGATGGTAGTCCATCAGCTTATGGAAGACGCGCATGGTCGGGTGGCGTTCCAGCTGCCGGGTGACGTAGTTTTGCGCCGCTTCGACGCCTTCCCGTTGCTCAAGGATCTGCGCCAGCATCAGTTCGGCGGTCGCCCCGGCGTTCTCCTCCACGCAGCGGCGCAGAAAAACTTCCCATTCATCGGTTTTGCCGAGCTGCTGGTAGCAGGTCTGCAGCATCTCCAGCGTTTCACCCACCAGCTCTTTATCCTGATCGATAACCCGCTCGAGGCTCTCCACCGCTTTGGCGTAGTCGCCCTTTTCCATCCACACCCGGCCCATCATGATCGATACCCGGGCGCTGTTGCGGTCCGCGGCGGCGCCTTTTCTCAACAACGCCATCGCTTTATCCAGATCGTTGGCTGCCATCTGCTGCAGGGCCAGTTCGCACCAGAAGTTGGCGATTTCGCCACGATGTTTCTCTTTCCCTAGCTTCACCAGCCGTTCAGCCACTTCAATAGCCGACTGCCAGTCGCTGGTCGCCTGGTAAATCTGCAGCAGTTGCTGCAGCGCGCCGAGGCGGAAATCGGTCTCATCCACCAGCTGTTTGAACATGTCTTCCGCGCGGTCATACAGTCCGGCGGCCATATAATCCCGTCCCAGCTGCTGCACCGCTAACAGGCGCTGATCGTAGGTTAACGACGCGCTTTCCATCAGGCTCTGGTGAATTCGGATCGCGCGGTCGACTTCGCCGCGCGAACGGAACAAATTACCGAGCGTCAGGTGCGCCTCAACGGTACCGGTATCCTCTTTCAGCATATCAAGGAACAGGTCGACGGCTTTATCCTGCTGGTTGCTGAGCAGGAAGTTAACCCCCGCCACGTAATCTCGCGACAGGCGGCTCGCATCGTCCTGTTTGGACTGTTGTGCACTTCTGCGCCCCATGTACCAGCCGTAAGCGGCGGCAACGGGTAAAAGCAGAAACAACAACTCCAGCATAAGAGGTTATTCCTTCACCGCAGGCACGCCTGCGTCGACAGCCGCCGGGCTGACGGGGGCAATCTGATGCTCAAGACGCTTAATTTTCCGCTCCGCGCGCGCCAGTGAGACACGCACCCGCAGCCAGAACAGGCCGCAGATCAGCCAGCCAATGGCAAAGCCCGCGGCAAACAGCACCGCCAGCAGCGTCGATATGCGGAATTCACCCTGAGCGAGTAAATAGTTGAAAGTGACCTGTTGGTCATTCTGCGCCCCCAGCGTCACTGAAATGACGAAGATTGCTAACACCAGTAAGAAAATGAGTAAATATTTCACATGACTTCCCGTTATGTGGGTTGCGCGAAAAAAGCCCGCTTTCAGCCCTATAAAGTATCATTTTCGCCGCAGCGGTGGAATGAAAAAGCATGGCAACTCTTCAGGATATGCGGTCGGATGACGCTAAAATCAACATTATTCCGCTTCAGGCATCCGTTTTTTAATATCCTGCGCCTCTTCTCCGGGCGGCGAGAGCGGACCACAAAGGCGCTGCGTCAGCCAGCAGGCCACCGTGACCAGCAGCCAGGAGATCAGCGTGGCGACGATAAGATCCAGCGGCCAGTGCATGCCCAGCGCCAGGCGACTGCCCATCACCGCCGTCGCCCACACCAGCAGCACCGCGATTGTGCCCCAGCGGCGACGCGGCCACAGCAGCCCCGCAGCGAGTAACGCCCAGCTGGCGGCAAACATGGTGTGACCTGACGGGAAAGCAAACCCCGTCTCCTTCTGCCAGTGTTTGCGTAAAAATGACGGAATGTCCTGCGCCTGCGCCAGCTGTTCATGCACCAGTTTAGCGCGTTCTTTACGCTTTAACGCGTAGAATTGCGTCACCGGCACCTGCCTTGTGTTTTCCAGCCAGATGACGAACGGTCTCGGCTCCTGGACCCGCGCCTTGACCCAGGATTTCGCCCCCTGTCCCGCCAGGATAGCGGCGGCAAGGATAAGGAACAGGATCAACGCCGCGCGCAGGCGAAAGCGCAGACACCAGAGGAACCAGCCGCAAAGCACGACATGAGTGATAATTCCCCACGGCTGGGTCACCGTTTCCGTCACCCACCACAGGCTTTTCAACATGGCAACCGGCAGTCCAGGCTGCCACAGCCACCCGGAAAGCCAGACCGTGAGGGGCATAACCAGCAGCAGCGCCGCCGCGAGAGCAGTTCGTCGGGCTATCAACAGCATTTTCTCTCCTTCTCCTTGTAGATGAACATCATAGCGGAAAGTAGATCGTTTGTGCGCTTTCCACACGGCTAACCGTTCGCGATTAGGAGAACGTCCAGGCGTTGTGGCAAAATAGCGGGAAACAGAAAGCACAGTCAGGTGCTGACAGAATCTGGAGAATCACATGCAGCTTAAACGTGTGGCAGAAGCCAAACTGCCAACCCCCTGGGGCGATTTCCTGATGGTGGGTTTTGAAGAACTGGCAACCGGACAGGATCATGTCGCGCTGGTGTATGGCGATATATCAGGGCAGTCGCCGGTCCTCGCCCGCGTACATTCAGAGTGTTTGACGGGCGATGCCCTGTTTAGCCTGCGCTGTGATTGCGGCTTTCAACTGGAAGCGGCTCTGTCGCATATCGCTGAAGAAGGTCGGGGGATCCTGCTCTATCACCGCCAGGAAGGTCGCAACATTGGTTTATTGAATAAGATCCGCGCCTACGCGCTGCAGGATCAGGGCTACGACACCGTCGAAGCGAACCATCAGCTTGGCTTCGCCGCCGATGAGCGCGATTTCACCTTGTGCGCCGACATGTTCAAATTGCTCAACGTTGAGCAGGTGCGGTTATTAACCAATAACCCGAAAAAAGTGGAAATTCTTACCGAAGCCGGGATCAACATTGTGGAGCGGGTGCCGCTGATCGTCGGGCGTAACCCGAAAAACGCTCACTATCTGGACACCAAAGCCGCCAAGATGGGCCATCTGCTGAACAGCAAGCCGACAGAATAAACCGGTGGAATAACCGAAAAAGGGCCAGCGATGCTGGCTCTTTGTTTCACAGCATATTACGAATAACGTAGTGCAGGATGCCGTCGTTGCGGTAGTAGGTGAGTTCGGTCGCCGTGTCGATACGGCACCGACAAGGGATCGCTTCCTGCGAGCCGTCAGCGCGAGTCAGGGTCACCGGCACCGTAGCGCCAGGCTGAAGCGACTGCAGATTACTGATATCAATCCGCTCTTCCCCGGTCAACCGCAGCGTTTTGCGGGTGACGCCCTGCGGGAACTCCAGCGGCAAAATGCCCATTCCGATCAGGTTGGAACGATGGATACGCTCGAAGGACTCGGCGATCACTACCCGAATCCCCAGCAGGCGCGGCCCCTTCGCCGCCCAGTCACGGCTGGAACCTGAGCCATACTCCTTACCGGCAATCACCGCCAGCGGTGTGCCCTCAGCCTTGTACAGCATCGCCGCATCGTAGATCGCCATCGGTTCAGGATCCGGCAGATGGCGGGTCATGCCCCCTTCCACCCCTGGGACCATTTCGTTACGGATGCGGATATTGGCGAAGGTGCCACGCATCATCACCTCATGGTTACCGCGACGGGAACCATAGGAGTTAAAGTCGCGCCGGGCAACCCCATGCTCCTGCAGATAGCGGCCCGCCGGACTATCGGCTTTGATGCTCCCCGCCGGCGAAATGTGGTCCGTGGTGACTGAGTCGCCCAGCATGGCGAGGATCCGCGCGCCGCGAATATCCTCTACCGGCAGCGGCTCGGCGCCCATCTCGTCAAAGAACGGCGACAAGCGAATATAGGTCGAGTCCTCCTGCCAGTCGTAGGTATCTGACGCCTCCACCTTGATCGCCTTCCACTCCTCAGTGCCGGAAAACACTTCCGCGTACTCTTTGCGGAACATCTCGGTGGAGACCTGTTCCACCGCGCGGGCAATCTCCTCCCCGCTCGGCCAGATATCTTTCAGATAGACCGGCTCGCCATTCTTGCCCTGTCCCAACGGCTCGCGGGTGAGGTCGATATTCATGTTCCCCGCCAGAGCATAGGCGACCACCAACGGCGGCGAGGCCAGCCAGTTGGTTTTCACCAGCGGATGAATACGCCCTTCGAAGTTACGGTTACCGGAGAGCACTGCCCCGACGGTCAGATCGCCTTTTTTGATCGCTTCTTCGATAGGTTCAGGCAATGGACCGGAGTTACCGATACAGGTGGTGCAACCATATCCCACCAGATTGAAGCCGAGCTGGTCGAGGTAAGGCGTCAGGCCGGCATGGGCCAGATAATCCGACACCACTTTCGAGCCTGGGGCCAGGGAAGCTTTCACCCACGGCTGCGGCTGCAGGCCGCGTTCGACGGCTTTTTTCGCCAGCAGGCCGGCGGCCATCAACACGCTGGGGTTAGAGGTATTGGTGCAGGAGGTAATCGCTGCAATAGCCACCGCGCCATCCGGTAGCGAATAGTGATGCCCGTTCAGCGTATAGTCAACCGGCTGACGCTGACGCTGAAGGTGGTTAACCTCCAGCTCGCCGCTGGCGGCGAAGGCTTTCGGAACATCGCCCAGCGCCACGCGATCCTGCGGTCGCTTCGGCCCGGCGAGGCTCGCTTCGACGCTGCTCATATCCAGCGCCAGGGTACTGGTAAAGACCGGCTCATCGCCAGGCTGGCGCCACATGCCCTGGGCTTTAGCGTAGGCTTCCACCAGCGCGACCTGTTCTTCGCTACGGCCGCTGAGACGCATATAGCTGAGCGTTACGTCATCGATAGGGAAAAAGCCACAGGTGGCGCCATACTCCGGCGCCATATTGGCGATGGTCGCCCTGTCGGCAAGGGGTAAGGTATCCAGGCCGTCACCGTAGAATTCAACAAACTTGCCGACGACGCCATGCTGACGCAGCATTTGGGTAACCGTCAGTACCAGGTCAGTGGCGGTGATGCCTTCGCGCAGTTTGCCGCTGAGCTTAAAGCCCACAACATCGGGGATCAGCATTGACACCGGCTGGCCCAGCATAGCGGCTTCCGCTTCAATCCCGCCCACGCCCCAGCCCAGCACGCCAAGACCATTAATCATGGTGGTATGGGAGTCGGTGCCCACCAGCGTATCCGGCCACGCCATCCACTGGCCGTTCACCTCCTCGCTCCAGACCGCCCGGCCAAGGTATTCCAGGTTCACCTGGTGGCAAATACCGGTGCCCGGCGGCACCACGCTGAAGCGGCTGAAGGCCTGCTGCCCCCAGCGCAGAAAAGCGTAGCGTTCGTGGTTCCGCTCCATTTCCAGGCGGACGTTGTCTTCGAAGGCCTCGTCGTCGCCGAAGCGGTCAACGGTCACCGAGTGGTCGATAACCAGGTCAACCGGCGATAGCGGATTAACCTTCGCCGTATCGCCGCCAAGGCGTTTCACCGCCTCGCGCATGGCGGCCAGATCCACTACCGCCGGCACGCCGGTAAAGTCCTGCATCAGGACGCGTGCCGGACGGTAGGCGATTTCCCGGTCGGCATGGGCCTGTTGCAGCCAGCCGGCCAGGGCGCGAATATCTTCTTCAGTTACCGAGTCACCGTCCTGCCAGCGCAGCAGGTTCTCCATCAGCACCTTCAGCGACTTGGGCAGTCGACTGATCTCGCCCAGCTGCTTCTCCGCCAACGGCAGACTGTAGTAATGCCAGGTTTTATCGTTGACCTGCAGCGTGTCCTTACTGGCTTCTCGTAGGGTTGACGACATAGCTCCTCCTTTATCTCAGGGATGGCATACCCTGATTCTCCTCAGGGTCTCCATTAAAGATAACACATACTGAGCATAACACTTTGATAACAACCCAAATTGCTAAATACGACGAGACAGAGAGAGAGGAAACGGGAATTATCCGAGAGCAGGCGAAATAGCACCAAAATAGTGCAAAGAGAGCGTATGCCGATATTGTATTAGTACACGAGGACAAAAAAAGAGCTAATCGGCCAGCGGGCAGTGATTAGCTCTGGTGAGTGATTTCAGGTTGGATGAATCCAGCGGCAAAATATATTCTCCCTGTATTGCCGGTCACTGATTTTATATTACAGTTTCCTTTCACTGCCATAAAAATGACATGTATCTACAACGATGACCTACAGCTTTAGCTGACAATCCAGATGTTGCAGATGGTGAGCGCGATGATGCTCCAGAACATCGCCAACCCTACCAACACTACGCCCCATACGCGACTACGCAGAACGGGATCGATTTCGGTTTTGTCATTCTCGTATGACATCGCCAGTTTCATGTAATCGATATTACTTATCATATTGTCACCACCAATTGCTCAAATCATCAGGTACAGATAAATCTTAATTATGGATAAAAGATTAATCCAGTGAATTTAGGCCTGATGGAATATATTTAACCGGTTATTTGATCGCGGCGGGCATAATGAAAAACGTGTTGCCAAAAATTATTAATTTTGTGATTGGTTCGAGGTTTAAGTTGTTAAATACAGTCCATCATAGTTAATGGCACTCCTCGCAGGGAGTGCCATTATTATTTTCAGGGTTATTTTTCCGGAAGTTTTATATCTTTGAACATCGCTTCAATATCTTCATTCGAGCGTAAAGCCACCGCGGTATCTACCACGTCCCTGGTCAAATGGGGAGCAAAACGTTGAATAAAATCATACATGTAGCTTCGTAAGAAGGTGCTACGGCGGAAACCTATCTTAGTGGTGCTGTGGCTGAAAATACCGTTCGCATCCAGCTTCACCAGATCCGGGTCAGAGACCGGATCCACCGCCATGCTGGCGATTACCCCTACCCCCAGCCCCAGGCGAACATAGGTTTTGATGACGTCGGCATCGGTGGCGGTAAAAACAATGCGCGGCGTCAGGCCCGCACGGTTAAACGCGGTATCCAGTTCGGAGCGGCCGGTAAAACCAAAGGTATAGGTTACCAATGGATACTGGGCCAGTTCCTCTATGGACACCGAGCCCTTGGTGGCCAGAGGATGCTCGGGGGTCACTACAATCGACCGGTTCCAGTGATAGCATGGCAGCATCACCAGATCGTCATACAGATGCAGCGCCTCGGTGGCGATGGCGAAATCGGCATTGCCTTTCGACACAGCCTCCGCGATCTGAGTCGGCGAGCCCTGATGCATATGCAGCGACACCCGCGGGTAGCGTTCAATAAACCCCTTGATCACTCCCGGTAACGCATAGCGCGCCTGGGTATGGGTGGTGGCGACGTAAAGAGACCCTTTGTCAGGCCAGGTATGCTCTCCGGCGACAGATTTGATGGCATCGACTTTCGACAGCACTTCGCGGGCGATGCGGATGATCTCCTGCCCGGCCGGCGTCACCTGGGTTAAGTGTTTACCGCTGCGGGCAAAGATCTGAATGCCCAGCTCATCCTCCAGCATGCGGACCTGCTTACTGATACCCGGCTGGGAGGTATAGAGCCCTTCGGCGGTGGATGAAACATTCAGGTTATGGTTAACCACCTCAACGATGTAGCGAAGCTGTTGTAGTTTCATGGCTGATATCCGTTTGCGCGTAAAATGAAGCCGCTTAATACACTTTACGTTCAGGCAACTTGTCGCCGATGAAGGCCCTGGGCTCCCGGCAGTTGGCCATAGTGGCGCCGCAATGCATCCTGAAAGCGATGATGTATAAGACGTTTTAATAATAAAAAAGGCATTAACTATAACCACTATATCATTTATATCAACACTGTATAGACGCTAACGAAAAATAATATAGGTGGTTATAAGGGGAGGAAATTAACGCAAAGAGGGGAAGACGACACGGCAGAGAAATGCATTCTCTCTGCCGGTCGCCTGAGCAGGAAAAGCGCGCTTTTCCTGCCCGAACGAACGCCATTACTTTTTGGCTTCCGTCCACTTACCGTCGATAAAGAAAGCTGACCAGCCGGTCGCTTTGCCCTCTTTTTCGGACGCCACGTACTGCTGCTTGGTTTTACGGCTAAAGCGTACCAGCGTTTTATTGCCTTCCGGATCCTGCTGCGGCGCATCGGCGAGATAACGCAGTTTTTCCGGCAGACGATCGCGGAAGCGGTACAGCTCCTCCACCAGCGGCGCACGCGTTTCCCGTGATTTCGGGAAGGTGTTGGCCGCCAGGAAGACGCCCGCCGCCCCGTCGCGCAGCACAAAGTAGGCGTCAGACTTCTCACACGGCAGCTCCGGCAGCGGCACCGGATCTTCCTTCGGCGGAGCCACTTCGCCATTGCGCAGGATCTTACGCGTGTTCTTACACTCGTCGTTGGTACAGGCCATGTATTTACCGAAACGCCCCATTTTCAGGTGCATTTCAGACCCGCACTTCTCGCACTCCACCACCGGGCCGTCATAGCCCTTGATGCGGAATTCGCCCTCTTCAATCTCGTAGCCGTCGCAGGTCGGGTTATTACCACAGACATGCAGCTTACGCTTAGGATCGATAAGGTAGCTGTCCATCGCCGTCCCACACTTCTGGCAGCGACGTTTGGCGCGCAGCGCGTTGGTTTCCGCGTCATCGCCTTCCAGCACGTTGAGGACTTCGTTCTCCGGCACCAGGTTGATGGTGGTTTTGCACCGCTCTTTCGGCGGCAAGGCATAGCCCGAACAGCCGAGGAAAACGCCGGTGCTGGCGGTACGGATCCCCATTTTACGGCCGCAGGTCGGGCAGTCGATGCTGGTAAGCACCATCGGGTTCGGCTGCATGCCGCCCTCTTCCGGATCTTTCTCTGCCGTCGCCAGCTGGGTGGTAAAATCGCCGAAGAAGTGGTTCAGCACCTCTTTCCACTCGGCCTGGTGGTTCGCAACCTGGTCGAGGCGATCCTCCATCTGCGCGGTAAAATCGTAGTTCATCAGATCGCGGAAGTTTTCTTCCAGCCGGTCGGTAACGATCTCGCCCATTTTTTCGGCGTAAAAACGACGATTTTCCACCCGCACGTAGCCGCGATCCTGAATGGTCGAAATGATCGACGCGTAGGTCGACGGACGGCCAATCCCGCGTTTTTCCAGCTCTTTCACCAGCGAGGCCTCGCTGAAACGCGCCGGCGGCTTGGTAAAGTGCTGCGCAGGCGTCAGCTCCACCAGGCTCAGGCGGTCGCCCTGTTTGACCAGCGGCAGCGTTCGGTCTTCATCGCCCTTGCGCAGCGCCGGCATGACTTTTGTCCAGCCGTCGAAACGTAAAGTGCGACCGCGCGCTTTCAGTTTGAAATCACCCGCAGCCACGGTCAGCGTGGTGGAGTCGTACTGCGCCGGCGTCATCTGACAGGCGACAAACTGGCGCCAGATCAGCTGATAAAGCTTCTGCGCATCCGCTTCCATATCTTTCAGCGTTTCCGCCAGCACGTTCACATCAGACGGACGAATCGCTTCGTGCGCTTCCTGCGAGTTTTCTTTGCTGGCGTACTGGTTCGCGCTATCCGGCAGATATTTTTTGCCAAATTTGTCGCTGATGTAGCCGCGAACCATGTTCAGCGCGTCCTGACTCAGGTTGGTGGAGTCGGTACGCATATAGGTGATGTGCCCTGCCTCATAAAGTCGCTGAGCCATCATCATGGTCTTTTTCACGCCGAAGCCCAGACGGGTGCTGGCCGCCTGCTGCAGGGTGGAGGTGATGAACGGCGCGCCCGGCTTGCTGCTGGTCGGCTTATCTTCACGCTCCAGTACGCTGTAGCTGGCTTTTTCCAGCAGCGATACCGCCGCCATGGTCTCATCACGGCTGACCGGACGGAACGGCTTATCATCCTTATGGGTCACCTGCAGCGGCAGGGCGTCACCGCCCGGCGTGGTGGTGCTGGCGTCGACTTCCCAGTACTCTTCCGGGACGAACGCTTTAATTTCACGTTCACGCTCCACCACCAGGCGGACCGCGACGGACTGCACGCGCCCGGCAGAAAGACCACGGGCGATTTTTTTCCACAGCAGCGGCGAAACCATATAGCCCACCACGCGGTCCATAAAACGACGCGCCTGCTGGGCGTTAACCCGATCGATATTCAGTTCGCCCGGCTTTTCAAAGGCCTGACGAATAGCGTTTTTGGTGATCTCATTGAACACCACGCGGCTGTAACGCTGTTCATCGCCGCCGATGACTTCCCGCAGGTGCCAGGCAATGGCTTCCCCTTCGCGGTCAAGGTCGGTTGCGAGATAGATGTGGTCAGCTTTTTCCGCCAACTGTTTGAGTTCTGAAACTACCTTTTCTTTACCAGGAAGTACTTCATAGTGCGCATTCCAGTCATGCCATGGGTCCACGCCCATACGGTTAACCAGAGCACTACGTTCGTCCTTTTTAGGCTTTTTAGCCCCTTTGGTGGCGGTAGAGTCGGCGCTCTTTTTGGAAGCTGATCCACTGGTCGGCAAATCGCGGATATGACCGACGCTGGATTTCACCACGTAGTCATTACCCAGATACTTATTGATCGTTTTGGCTTTTGCCGGGGACTCAACGATAACGAGAGCTTTACCCATATTCACCTTTACCTAATTTGATTCATCCAGGAATACATCGCACATTCATACACCCTCCACTGGCGACTGCCTCATATGTTGCGGCACCGTCGGTGAATATCAACCCTGAACACCCGTTTCATCTCCGTAAAACCAGGCGCTTGAGTTTGCTGACTTTTTATCGTCAGGTGACATAGCACGAAGAATTTTTGGCCGAATGTCAAGCAAATCTGTTGCCAGATCGCCGAAAGCGTCACACTGTACCTGATAAAATTCGTTACGCAACTTTATTAGCATGCAAAAGCAAATCCCGCCAGTAAACGGCTGTTTCTCCACTGGTTACCATTACCCCTGATTTATGCATGGAAAATTTGCCCCACGCCGCCGCGCGGCGTAAACTACGCGCGGAGAAAAAGAGGAGTCCGTTATGCAAGGTACAACCCAACCAATCGATCGCCAGACGCTGCTCGAAAAAGCCAACAAACTTATTCGCGAACATGAGGATACGTTAGCCGGTATCGAAGCCACCGACGTCGTTCAGCGCAACAATGTCCTGGTGTTTAGCGGTGAGTTTTACCTTGATGAGCAGGGACTACCGACGCCAAAGAGTACAGCGGTATTTAACATGTTTAAGTATCTTGCTCACGAGCTGTCGGACAAGTACCACCTGGTCGATTAAGACCAGTGAAAACAATAACGCGAGGCCCAGGCCTCGCGTTATGTTATTTACATCAGCGGTTTCTGACCGCGCTGCCACCAGCGCAGCAGAAGCCGATCGGCGCTCTCCGCCGCGCTACCGGTAAAGCGGTCGAGCATCTTCTTACGCTGTTGATAACGCACCCCGATTACCTCGTGGCTCTCCATCAGCCCCAGCAGCAGCTCATCGCTGGTTTCAACCGCATCCACCAGTCCTTTTTCCAGCGCCTGCACCCCGTACCAGTGTTCGCCGGTGGCCACCTGCTCAATATCAAGTCCCGGACGCATCCGGTGGACGAAATCCTTGAACAAATGATGTGTCTCATTGAGATCCTCGCGGAACTTGCGCCGCCCTTCCTCGGTATTTTCGCCCAGCATGGTGAGCGTTCGCTTGTACTGCCCGGCGGTGTGCAGTTCGATATCGATATCTTTATTCTTCAGGAAGCGGTGCAGGTTCGGGATCTGCGCCACCACGCCAATAGAGCCGAGGATCGCAAACGGCGCCGAGACAATTTTGTTCGCCACGCAGGCCATCATATAGCCGCCGCTGGCCGCCACTTTGTCGACCGCCACCGTCAGCGGGATCTGCTTGTCGCGCAAGCGCTGCAGCTGAGAGGCGGCCAGACCGTAGCCGTGCACCACCCCGCCGGGGCTTTCCAGGCGAATCACCACCTGATCGCGCGCTTTCGCCGCCGCCAGTACCGCGGTGATCTCTTCCCGCAGGCTATTGACCTCATGGGCATCCATACTGCCTTTGAAATCCAGCACCCAGGCGCGCGGCTTGCCTTCCGGCTCGGCATTACCCAGCTTCGCCCGCGCTTTGGCCGCCTTCGCCTCTTGTTTTTGCTTTTTCTTCTGCGCCTTATGCCACTGCTTCTGCTGCGGGCCGTCCAGCAGCGCCACCGCCAGCGATTCCTTCATCTCTTTATAATGCTCGCTAAGATTGGTCACCCGCAGCTCGCCGCGCTGCTTCTTGCGCTGAGCGAGGTTGACGATAATAGCGGCAATCACCGCGATGGCGACGACAACCGTCGCGATCTTGGCTAAAAATAAGCCGTACTGAGCAAGTAATTCCACGTTTTCACCTTGTGTAAAGCACTGACGTTGCTGCACAGTGTACCTCAGCCGCTGGCGAGAAGTCTTTGTGCTTTGTGTTCTCTGCGCAGCGGATTCCGTTTTTTTTCGCGCGGCTGAAATCGTTGCAAGATATTAATTTTGTGAATACTTTCCGCTTCGCCGATTGCAATGGCGGGCGCTTTCAGGCATAACAGCGCAAAAGTGAGATACCAAAGATGAAGCGCGATCGGGAACCGATCGCCCAAGGAGTTGCCGTGCATTATCAACCACAACGTCACTTGCTGAAAGATCGCATCATCCTGGTCACCGGGGCCAGCGACGGGATTGGTCGTGAAGCGGCCCTGACCTACGCGCGCTATAGCGCCAGCGTTATCCTGCTGGGTCGCAACGACGACAAACTGCGCACCGTCGCCCAGGAGATTGAGCGTGAGGGTGGTATTCCCCCTCGCTGGTTTACCCTCGACCTGCTCACCTGTACGCCCCAGGCGTGCCAGCAGCTGGCGCAGCAGATCAGCATGCACTATCCCCGCCTTGACGGCGTGCTGCATAACGCCGGCCTGCTCGGCGACATCTGCCCAATGGAAGAGCAGAAGCCGGAGGTCTGGCAGCAGGTGATGCAGGTGAACGTTAATGGCACCTTTATGCTGACCCAGGCGCTTCTTCCTTTATTACTCCGTTCGGAATCGGGCTCGCTGGTCTTCACCTCATCCAGCGTCGGTCGTCAGGGCCGCGCCAACTGGGGCGCCTATGCCGTTTCCAAATTCGCCACCGAAGGGATGATGCAGGTGCTGGCCGACGAGTATCAAAGCCGCCACCTGCGGGTAAACTGTATCAACCCCGGCGGCACTCGCACCGGAATGCGCGCCAGCGCGTTCCCGACGGAAGATCCGCTGAAACTGAAAACCCCCGCTGACATTATGCCCGTCTATCTGTGGCTGATGGGTGACGACAGTCGTCGCAAGACGGGAATGACCTTCGACGCCCAACCGGGACGTAAACCAGGAATTGCCCAATGAGTGATGAACGCTACCGCGAACGCCAGCAGCGGCTGAAAGATAAAGTTGACGCCCGGGTGGCGGCGGCCCAGGACGAGCGCGGCATTGTGATGGTCTTTACCGGCAACGGCAAAGGCAAAACCACCGCCGCCTTTGGCACCGCGACCCGCGCCGTCGGCCATGGCAAAAAAGTCGGCGTGATCCAGTTTATCAAGGGGACCTGGCCTAACGGCGAGCGTAATCTGCTGGAGCCTCACGGCGTCGAATTTCAGGTGATGGCCACAGGTTTCACCTGGAACACCCAGGATCGCGACAGCGACACCGCCGCCTGCCTGGCGGTCTGGGAGCATGCCCGCCGTATGCTCGCTGACGACCAGCTCGATCTGGTGCTGCTGGACGAGCTGACCTACATGGTGGCGTATGATTACCTGCCGCTGGAGTCGGTGCTGAGCGCCCTGCGTGAGCGCCCTGCCCATCAGTCGGTGATCATCACCGGCCGCGGCTGTCATCGCGATATTATTGAACTGGCCGATACCGTCAGCGAACTGCGTCCGGTCAAGCATGCATTTGATGCCGGGATTAAAGCGCAGATGGGGATTGACTACTGAGGGCCTGATAGCGCGGAAGGAAGTACGCGTTCCGGCGGCAAGTCACCGGAACGCATAACATTAACCGTTAGTCTTATTGCGAGTACTGGAACGACGGTTGCTGTTGTTACCCTGGCGCGGATTAGCGCTGGTCTGGCTGTGACGCTTCACCGCCCGACGGATCTGATTGGCTTTCAACCGCCGACGGTCTTTCTCGACGGCAACCTTAGAGCTGGTTTCCGGCGTGAGCTCCACCAGCTCGCGCAGGTAGTTGGTCTGCGCCAGGTCCAGCTCGGTATAGCCGCCGCGCGGCAGGCCTTTCGGCAGCAGAATATCGCCGTAGCGCACGCGGATCAGACGGCTGACCTGCACGCCGACCGCTTCCCACAGGCGACGCACTTCGCGGTTACGCCCTTCGGTCAGGGTAACGTTATACCACTGGTTAATCCCTTCGCCGCCGGTGAATTTGATGGTTTTAAACGCTGCCGGACCATCTTCTAACTGTACGCCGCGCGACAGCTGGCGCAGCTTATCATCATCCACCTGGCCGAAAACGCGAACGGCGTACTCACGCTCGACTTCACGGCTCGGGTGCATCAGGCGGTTGGCCAGTTCGCCATCGGTGGTGAACAGCAGCAGGCCGCAGGTATTCACGTCCAGACGACCAACGGCAATCCAGCGCGCGCCGCGCAGTTTAGGCAGACGATCAAACACCGTCGGGCGTCCTTCCGGATCGTTACGGGTGCACAGCTCGCCTTCCGGCTTATAGTAAGCCAGCACGCGGCAGATCTGCTCGGCAGACTCTTTCACCGAGATCAGATGACCATCGATACGAATTTTTAAACCAGGGACAATTTCCACACGATCGCCGAGGGTGGCGATTTTGCCGTCGACGCTGACGCGGCCAGCTTCGATTTTCGCTTCAATTTCACGGCGGGAGCCGTGGCCGGCGCGGGCCAGCACTTTTTGCAGTTTCTCGCTCATTGAGCTTCCTTAAGGTGTCGCCTTCCCAGGCGTCTGGTATGCTTTATGAAACAATGAGGCCAAAAGCACAACTCATTGTTACATATATACTTTTAACGTAAAGTCTCGTCGGCGCGTTCAGGATATCCACCGCGAGGCCGTATTCGTGGCCGAACATACTACACTAACTTCGTCGGGAAAGCTTCTGTTCGCCGCGCCCCGTCTTTAGTATGGAACAGATTTTCCTCATTCTCCTGTGCCCATTCACGCATACGGATCTTTATCGGACAGCGCCCCCCTCACTACGCGCGCTCCTCAGCAACGGCCGGGCGCTGGCCAAGCAGCCAGTCGCGAAAACAGCGGTTGGCAGGCGCCAGCAGCGCGGTCTCGTGGTAAACCAGATGATAGGCCAGCGGACAGGCGATGGGCTGCGCCAGAGGATTAACCAGCCGCCCCTGCGTCAGCGCAGGCGCTATGAATGAGCGTCGCAGCAACGCCATCCCCATACCGGCGAACGCCGCCTCCGTCACGCCGTTGGAATCAGTGAACACCGGCCCACGCCGCGCGAAGTGCGGCGCCAGCCCCACGGCCTCACACCACAGCGCCCAGTCTTCACGATGTTCATCGTGCAGCAGCGGATACTGCAGTAGATCGCTCGCATCGGTGAGCGTCCGGCGCGGAGCGATCAGTTGCGGGCTACAGACCGGCATCAGATCGTCATCCAGCAGGCGGTAAGCCTGCAGTTCCGGCCAGCCGCCGACACCATGACGCACGGCAAAATCGATCCCTTCACTCAGCAAATCCACTCGCCGGTTGGTGGTGCCGATCTGGATCTCTATCTGCGGATAGCGTCGTTCAAAATCAGCCAGCCGCGGCAGCAGCCACTGAATGGCGAAGCCGCTGGTACAGCTGATAGCTACCTTTTCTGGTCCCGGGGGCACCTGCAGACGCTGGGTGGCGGCGGCTATCTGATGAAACGCCGGCTGAACGGCCCGCAGGTAGATCTCTCCCACCGCCGTTAACTGTAACCGTCGCGGAGTACGGATAAATAGCGGGACATTCAGCGTCTCCTCAAGGCGGGCAATCTGCTGGCTGACGGCGCTGGGCGTGACGCAAAGCTCACTGGCGGCCAGTTTCAGGCTAAGCAGTCGCGCCGCCGCCTCAAAGCAGCGCAACGCATTCAGCGGCGGGAGTTTCATGGGTATGGAACCTCAGTTAAGAAAAACTTAATCATGTAAGCATAACGCGTTTGTCGCACGCTGCACGTGGGTTCTACAGTTGACTTCCTTCGTGACTACAAGGAGTCAATCATGCGTGTTATCGACTATGGCCGCCTGCTGCTGCTCGCCGCCCTCTGGGGCGCCAGCTTTTTGTTTATGCGCATCACCACCCCGGCCTTCGGGGCGTTGAACAGCGCTTTTCTTCGCGTAATGTTCGCCGCTATCGCGCTCGGTCTGTTACTCGGCGTGCAGCGTAAATGGAGCGGGTATCAGGGAAAATTCACATCCACTCTGCAGCTGGGGGTCATTAATTCAGGCCTTCCTTTTCTCATGTACTGCCTTGCCGCGCAATGGCTGCCGGCAGGGTACTCCGCCACGCTTAACGCCACGGCGCCGATGATGGGGGTGCTGATCGGCGCGTTATGCTTTGCAGAACCGTTAACCCTGCGCAAAGGCGGCGGCGCGATACTGGGCGCCATTGGCGTGGCGGTGATCGCGCGCCCGACGTCTGGCCTTAGCGCCGCCCTGCTGCTGCCGGGGATTGGCGCCTGCCTGACCGCGACCGCCTGTTACGGTCTGGCCGGCTTTCTGACCCGCCGCTGGATCCAGCAGCGAGGCGGCCTCGAGGCTGAACGCGTCGCGCTGGGTAGCCAGGTCGGCGCCACGCTGTTTCTGTTTCCTTTCTTTCTCTGGTCCTGCTGGCATGGGCCTGCCGTAGACTGGCGGCAGAGTCTGCCGTGGATAGCGATAGTCATGCTGGGCGTGGTCTGCACGGCGGCAGGGTATATTCTCTACTTCCGCTTGATTGCAGATATAGGGCCGCTGCGTTCGCTGTCGGTGACCTTTTTGATCCCACCTTTTGCGGCGCTGTGGGGCTATCTCTGCCTCGGAGAGACGGTGGAGGAAGGATTGATTCTCGGCGCGCTGCTGGTTTGTGTAGCGCTATGGATGATTATCGTGCCGTCGGGGCGAAAACGCGGGGTACCGGACGGCGCATGATGCACCGCCCGGCAGATAGCCTTAGAGAAACGGCCTCACGTCGCCGACGCCTTCGCGCAGCACCACCGGGGTGTCTTCAGTGAGATCGATAACCGTGGTCGGCTGCTGCCCAAGGAAACCGCCGTGAATGATGAGGTCCACCACTTTCTCCAGACGATCTTTGATCTCTTCCGGGTCGGATTCGGTAAAGTCGCTGCCGGGCAGCATCAGCGACGTGGAGAGCATCGGCTCGCCTAAGGTCTCGAGCAACGCCTGAGCGATGGGGTTAGACGGGACGCGCATGCCGATGGTTTTACGCTTCTCCTGCAGCAGCCGACGCGGCACCTCTTTGGTCCCCTTAAGGATAAAGGTATAGTTGCCCGGCGTGTTGTTTTTCATCAGGCGAAACGCCACATTATCCACAAAAGCGTAGGTTGACAGCTCGGACAGATCGCGGCACATCAGGGTAAAGTTGTGGCCGTCCGGCAGCTGACGAATGCGGCAGATCCGCTCCATCGCCCCCTTGTCTTCAATTTTGCAGCCCAGCGCGTAGCCGGAGTCGGTAGGATAAACGATCACCCCGCCCTTACGCACAATCTCCACCGCCTGGTTAATCAACCGCGCCTGCGGGTTATCCGGATGGATATAAAAAAACTGGCTCATACTTCCCTCTCAATTTTTATTCGGCGGCCGCTTCCCAACTGTGCCAGACGCCTTCCACGCCGGCAGGAAGCCAGAGCTTACGGCCAAGTTCGATCCACGCGCAGGGCTGATGAAAATCGGATCCCTGCGACGCCAGAAGACCAAACTGCACGGCCAGGGTGGCCAGCTGGGCGCGTTCATGGGGCGCCTGCTGACACTGGGCCACTTCCATGGCATCACCGCCCTGCTCGCTAAAGTGGGCCAACAGCCGCTTCAACCACTTGGCGGAAAGATCGTAGCGCCCGGGATGGGCAATCACCGCCTTGCCGCCAGAATGATGAATCACATCAATCGCTTGTTTTATTGTACACCACTGCGGCGGCACGTAACCGGTTTTCCCGCGGGCAAGGTATTTTTTGAAGACTTCCGCCATGTTTTTCGCATGGCCGGCCTCCACCAGAAAACGGGCAAAATGGCCGCGGGTGACGGCGCCACCGTCCGCCAGTCGCAGCGCCCCTTCCCAGGCGCCGGGAATCCGCGCCTTCTCCAGGCGCTCGGCAATCATCTGACCGCGCTGCTGGCGCCGCGCTTTCTGCTCCTCCAGCAGGGCGGTCATCGTTGGGTGCGCAATATCAATATTCAGACCCACAATATGAATCTCGTGATTCTCCCAGAGGGTGGAAATCTCGACGCCGTTCACCAGGGTCAAGGGTAATCCGGCGCGGGCGATCTCCTCCCGGGCCGCCGGGATCGCCGCCACGCTGTCATGGTCGGTGATCGCCAGGGTGCCGACGCGCATCTCATGGGCGCGATGGACCAATTCCTGCGGAGTCAGCCGCCCGTCAGAGGCGGTGGTATGGCTGTGCAGATCGTAAATCACTGCGTATTGGCTGTCGCTCAAAAGGACTCCTGCTGGACATCAACGTAAATAAGCGCATTATCATACCGACAGGCAGAGAAAATCTGCAAACAAGGGTTGACTTTATTCCATTGAACTAGTTAACTAGTACGCAAGTTCACATGAAGGGGTATCACGATGAAAATGCACTTTATCACTCTGCACAGCTGGTGGCGCACCTCCTGACGACGGGCGGCGTGATCGCGTTTTGCATTCAGCATACAGATACCCGGCCCGCCAATGAGCGGGCTTTTTATTGGACAAAAATAATACGAACAGGCGAGAACAATAATGCAAACATCCAAACCGGCACTCGAGCTTCTCACCAGCGACGCCATCTACCGGGAGAACCCGACGGCGTTATTCCACCAACTGTGCGGCGCCCGTCCGGCGACGCTGCTGCTGGAATCCGCTGACATCGACAGCAAAGATGACTTAAAAAGCCTGCTGCTGGTCGATAGCGCGCTGCGCATTACGGCCCTTGGTGACACTGTCACTATTCAGGCCCTCTCCGCCAACGGCGCGGCGCTGCTGGAACTACTGGACGGCGCGCTGCCCTCCGGGATCAACAATCAGCGCCAGCCCAACGGCCGCATCCTGACCTTCCCGGCCGTCAGCGCCCTGCTCGATGAAGACGCCCGTCTCTGCTCACTGTCGGTGTTTGACGCCTTCCGTCTCCTGCAGGAGCTGGTGAGCGTTCCGGACAACGAGCGCGAAGCGATGTTCTTCGGCGGCCTGTTCGCCTATGACCTGGTGGCCGGTTTTGAAGATCTTCCCCAGTTGCAAAGCGACACCGCCTGCCCGGACTACTGCTTCTATCTGGCGGAAACCCTGCTGGTCATCGACCATCAGACCAAGCATACCCGCATTCAGGCCAGCCTGTTCACCCCGCTGGAGAGTGAAAAACAGCGCCTGGAGCAGCGCCTGAGCCAGCTGCGTCAGCAGCTGAACGAGCCGCCGGCGCCGCTACCGGTTACCACCGTGGCCGAAATGCGCTGCGACGTTGACCAGAGCGATGAAGAGTACGGCGCGGTGGTGCGCAAAATGCAGCGCGCGATCCGCGCCGGGGAAATCTTCCAGGTGGTTCCTTCCCGCCGCTTCTCGCTGCCCTGCCCATCGCCGCTGGCCGCTTATGATGTGCTGAAGAAGAGCAACCCCAGCCCGTACATGTTCTTTATGCAGGACAATGATTTCACCCTGTTCGGCGCCTCGCCGGAAAGCTCGCTGAAGTATGATGCCGTCAGCCGTCAGATTGAGATCTACCCCATCGCCGGCACCCGGCCACGCGGCCGCCGCGCCGACGGCTCGCTGGATCGCGACCTCGACAGCCGCATCGAGCTGGAAATGCGCACCGATCATAAAGAGCTTTCCGAACACCTGATGCTGGTGGACCTGGCGCGTAATGACCTGGCGCGCATCTGCACCCCGGGCAGCCGCTATGTCGCTGATTTAACCAAGGTTGACCGCTACTCCTTCGTGATGCATCTGGTCTCCCGTGTAGTAGGCGAATTGCGTCAGGATCTCGACGTCCTCCACGCCTATCGCGCCTGCATGAATATGGGCACCCTCAGCGGCGCGCCGAAAGTCCGCGCCATGCAGCTGATTGCCGCCGCCGAAGGTAAACGCCGCGGCAGCTACGGCGGCGCGGTGGGCTATTTCACCGCCCACGGCGACCTCGACACCTGCATCGTCATCCGTTCCGCCTACGTGCAGGAAGGTATCGCTACCGTCCAGGCCGGAGCCGGCATTGTGCTCGACTCGGTTCCCCAGTCGGAAGCGGATGAGACCCGAAATAAAGCCCGCGCGGTGCTGCGCGCCATTGCCCAGGCCCATCACGCGAAGGAGATTTTCTGATGGCTGACATTCTGCTGCTCGATAATATCGATTCCTTTACCTATAACCTGGCAGACCAGTTGCGCGCCAACGGCCATAACGTAGTGATTTATCGCAACTCCGTTCCGGCGCAGGCGCTGATTGAGCGTCTGGGCACCATGGACAACCCGGTGCTGATGCTCTCCCCGGGCCCGGGTACGCCAAGCGAAGCCGGCTGCATGCCGGAGCTGCTGACCCGTATGCGCGGCAAGCTGCCGATCATCGGCATCTGCCTCGGCCACCAGGCCATTGTCGAAGCCTACGGCGGCTATGTCGGCCAGGCGGGGGAGATCCTTCATGGCAAAGCCTCCAGCATTGAGCACGACGGCCAGGCGATGTTTGCCGGTCTGGCTAACCCGCTGCCGGTGGCGCGCTACCACTCGCTGGTCGGCAGCAATATTCCCGCCGGGCTGACGATTAACGCCAATTTCAACGGTATGGTGATGGCGGTGCGTCACGATGCGGATCGGGTGTGCGGCTTCCAGTTCCACCCGGAATCGATCCTCACCACCCAGGGCGCGCGACTGCTGGAGCAGACCCTGGCCTGGGCGCTGCAGAAGCTGGAGCATACCAACACCCTCCAGCCGATCCTCGAGAAGCTGTACCAGGCGGAAACCCTGAGCCAGCAGGAGAGCCACCAGCTGTTCTCCGCCGTCGTGCGCGGCGAAGTGAAGCCTGAGCAACTGGCCGCCGCGCTGGTCAGCATGAAAGTGCGCGGCGAGCAGCCGCAGGAAATTGCCGGCGCCGCTACCGCGCTGCTGGAAAACGCCGCGCCGTTCCCGCGCCCGGACTACCTGTTTGCCGACATCGTCGGCACCGGTGGCGACGGCAGCAACAGCATCAATATCTCCACCGCCAGCGCCTTTGTCGCTGCGGCCTGCGGGTTGAAAGTGGCGAAACACGGCAACCGCAGCGTCTCCAGCAAATCAGGCTCTTCTGACCTGCTGGCGGCCTTCGGCATTAATCTCGATATGAACGCCGATAAATCCCGCGCCGCGCTTGATGAGCTGGGCGTCTGCTTCCTGTTCGCGCCGAAGTACCACACCGGTTTCCGCCACGCGATGCCGGTCCGTCAGCAGCTGAAGACCCGCACCCTGTTCAACGTGCTGGGCCCGCTGATCAACCCGGCGCATCCGCCGCTGGCGCTGATTGGCGTCTACAGCCCGGAACTGGTGCTGCCGATCGCCGAGACCCTGCGCGTGCTGGGTTATCAGCGCGCGGCGGTGGTGCACAGCGGTGGGATGGATGAAGTTTCACTGCATGCGCCTACGGTGGTGGCCGAACTGCATAACGGGGAAATTAAAAGCTATCAGCTGACCGCCGACGACTTCGGCCTGACGCCTTACCATCAGGCGCAGCTGGCGGGCGGCACCCCGGAAGAAAACCGTGACATTCTGACGCGCTTGCTACAAGGTAAAGGTGAAGCCGCTCACGAAGCCGCCGTCGCCGCCAACGTCGCCATGTTGATGCGTTTACACGGGCATGAAGATCTGAAAGCTAACGCTCAGCAGGTACTGAATGTGCTGCACAGCGGCGCGGCCTATGACAGAGTGACCGCCTTAGCGGCAAGAGGGTAAATAATGCAAACCGTTTTAGCAAAAATCGTTGCCGACAAAGCGATTTGGGTGGAAGCCCGCAAACAACAACAACCGTTAGCCAGTTTTCAAAATGAGATCGTTCCGACGCAGCGCAATTTCTATGACGCACTGGCCGGCACCCGCATCGCGTTTATTCTCGAGTGCAAGAAGGCCTCACCGTCGAAGGGGTTGATTCGCGAGGATTTCGATCCGGCAGCGATCGCCAGCATCTACAAGCGCTACGCCTCGGCGATCTCGGTGCTGTGTGATGAGAAATATTTCCAGGGCAGCTTCGATTTCCTGCCGATCGTCAGCCAGGTCGCGCCGCAGCCGATCCTGTGTAAGGACTTCACCATCGACCCTTACCAGATCTACCTGGCGCGCTACTATCAGGCCGACGCCTGCCTGCTGATGCTCTCGGTGCTCGACGATGAACAGTATCGTCAGCTCTCGGCGGTGGCTCACAGCCTGAATATGGGCGTGCTCACCGAAGTCAGCAATGAAGAGGAACTGGAGCGCGCCATCGCCCTGAAGGCGAAGGTGGTGGGCATTAACAACCGCGACCTGCGCGATATGTCGATTGACCTTAACCGCACCCGTCAGCTGGCGGCGCGTCTCGGCCCGGATGTCACGGTGATCAGCGAATCCGGCATCCATACCTATGCCGAAGTGCGCGAGCTGAGCCACTTCGCCAACGGCTTCCTGATCGGCTCCGCCCTGATGGAGCAGGCGGATCTGGAAACGGCGGTTAAACGCGTGCTGCTCGGCGAGAACAAAGTGTGCGGCCTGACGCGCCCGCAGGATGCCCAGGTGGCCTGGGAGTCCGGCGCCATTTACGGTGGGCTGATCTTCGTCCCGACCTCGCCGCGAGCGGTGAATGACGCCCAGGCCAAAGCGGTGATCGCCGCTGCGCCGCTGCAGTACGTCGGCGTCTTCCGCAATGCGCCGCTGGAGGAGGTGGTCGCCCGCGCGCAGGCTCTGGGGCTGGCCGCCGTGCAGCTGCACGGTGATGAAGACCAGGCCTATATCGACGCGCTGCGCGACGCCCTCGCGGACAACGTCCGCATCTGGAAAGCGCTGAGCGTCGGCGAAACCTTCCCGGCCCGTACGCTCCGCCATGTCGACAAGTACCTGCTCGACAACGGCCAGGGCGGCAGCGGCCAGCGCTTTGACTGGAGCCTGCTGCAAGGCCAGGATCTGCGCAACGTCATGCTGGCGGGCGGCCTCGGCGCCGATAACTGTGTGGAAGCGGCCAAAAGCGGCTGTGCCGGACTCGATTTCAATTCAGGCGTAGAGTCGCAACCCGGGATTAAAGACGCCAGCAAGCTGGCCTCCGTATTCCAGACGCTGCGCGCATATTAAGGAGCAATAATGAGCACTTTACTGAACCCCTACTTCGGCGAATTCGGCGGCATGTATGTGCCGCAGATCCTGATGCCCGCCCTGCGCCAGCTGGAAGAAGCCTTTGTCAGCGCGCAGAAGGACCCGGCCTTTCAGGCGGAATTCACCGACCTGCTGAAAAACTACGCCGGTCGTCCGACGGCCCTGACCAAATGCCGGAATCTGACCGAAGGCACCCGCACCACCCTGTACCTGAAACGCGAAGATCTGCTGCACGGCGGCGCGCACAAAACCAACCAGGTGCTGGGCCAGGCTCTGCTGGCCAAACGGATGGGCAAAACCGAAATTATCGCCGAGACCGGCGCCGGCCAGCATGGCGTCGCCTCAGCGCTGGCCAGCGCCCTGCTCGGCCTGAAATGCCGTATCTACATGGGGGCCAAGGACGTCGAGCGCCAGTCGCCGAACGTCTTCCGTATGCGCCTGATGGGCGCCGAGGTGATCCCGGTGCACAGCGGCTCCGCCACGCTGAAAGATGCCTGTAACGAGGCGCTGCGCGACTGGTCCGGCAGCTACGAAAAGGCGCACTATATGCTGGGCACCGCCGCCGGTCCGCACCCGTTCCCGACGATTGTGCGTGAATTCCAGCGCATGATTGGCGAAGAGACCAAAGCGCAGATCCTTGAAAAAGAGGGCCGCCTACCGGACGCGGTGATCGCCTGCGTCGGCGGCGGATCAAACGCCATCGGCATGTTCGCTGATTTTATCGAGGAAACCAACGTCGGCCTGATCGGCGTGGAGCCCGCCGGACACGGTATCGAGAGCGGCGAGCACGGCGCGCCGCTGAAGCATGGCCGCGTTGGGATCTACTTCGGTATGAAGTCGCCGATGATGCAGACCGCCGACGGCCAGATCGAAGAGTCTTACTCCATTTCCGCCGGGCTGGACTTCCCGTCCGTTGGGCCGCAGCACGCGTTTCTGAACAGCACCGGTCGCGCTGACTATGTGTCGATCACCGACGACGAAGCGCTGGACGCGTTTAAAGCGCTTTCCCGCCACGAAGGGATTATCCCGGCGCTGGAGTCCTCTCACGCTCTGGCCCACGCGCTGAAGATGATGCGCGCGAACCCGGAAAAAGAGCAGCTGCTGGTGGTTAATCTCTCCGGCCGCGGCGACAAAGACATTTTCACCGTACATGACATCCTGAAAGCGCGAGGGGAAATCTGATGGAACGCTATGAGACGCTGTTTGCCCAACTGAAAAATCGCCAGGAAGGCGCCTTCGTCCCCTTTGTCACCCTTGGCGATCCGGGACCGGAGCAGTCGCTGAAAATTATCGATGCGCTGATCGAAGGCGGCGCCGATGCCCTTGAACTGGGGATCCCTTTCTCCGACCCGCTGGCGGACGGCCCGACCATCCAGGGCGCGGCCCTGCGCGCCTTCGCCGCGGGAGTGACCCCGACGCAGTGCTTTGAGATGCTGGCGGCGATCCGCCAGAAGCATCCGACCATCCCAATCGGCCTGCTGATGTATGCCAACCTCGTCTTCAGCCCGGGCATCGATGCGTTCTATGCCCAGTGCGCCCGCGTCGGCGTCGACTCGGTGCTGGTGGCCGACGTGCCGGTGGAAGAGTCCGCCCCGTTCCGCCAGGCGGCGATGCGCCATAACATCGCGCCGATTTTCATCTGCCCGCCCAATGCGGATGACGATTTACTGCGCCAGATTGCCTCTTATGGCCGCGGCTACACCTATCTGCTGTCGCGCGCCGGAGTGACGGGTGCGGAAAATCGCGCCGCGCTGCCGCTGCACCACCTGGTGGAGAAGCTGGCGGAATATCACGCCGCGCCGCCGCTGCAGGGCTTTGGTATCTCCGCGCCGGAGCAGGTGAGCGCCGCCATTGACGCCGGAGCCGCCGGGGCTATCTCCGGTTCCGCCATCGTCAAAATCATCGAACGCCACCTCGATGAGCCGCAGACCATGCTCGACGAGCTGAAAGCCTTCGTCCAGAGCCTGAAGGCAGCGACCAAAACCGCCTGACCATCAGCCGCCTGGCATCGCGCCAGGCGGCGATTTCCACGCGTTACCTTCCTTTCCATGTCATCTTGCACGCCAACATATCAGACGGCCCGATGATCGACACCTTGACGCCAGGCGATGCGCTTTAGCGTGGAAATGGATGGCGGGCGGATACCGAAGATTTGAACTATGTTGAAAGGGAAAAATATCGCTCTCCCTGGCACAGGAGAGCGATACAGTCAGGCAATCAATATTGCCCGAATATCATTGACGTTGGTTAACGTCGGGCCGGTGATCAGCAAATCATTAAGCGCGTGAAAATAGCAGTAACTATCATGGCCATCCAGATATTGCACTGCATTAAGACCGCTCAGCTTGCCGCGCGCAAGCGTATCCGGGAAGACGATCGCACCTGCGGCATCTTCTGTGCCATCAATACCATCGCTATCTCCCGCCATGGCCCAGATACCGTGTTCCCCCTGGAGCGCACAGGCCAGACTGAGTAAAAACTCGGTATTGCGGCCCCCTTTTCCAGGCTGAGTGTTGTTTACTGTCACCGTGGTTTCGCCACCTGACAACAGCACAGCAGGCCCTGAAATCGGGTGACCATACTGCTTCGCCGATCTCGCCATACCGGCCATGACCACCGCCACTTCCCTGCTTTCACCTTCTATAGCATCCCCCAAAATAAGGGGGGTGAACCCATGTTGTCGTGCGGCCAGAGCCGCCGCCGCTAACGCCATCGCCGGCGTGGCGATAAGCCTGACCTCGCCTGTCGCGGCGTTTTCCACCGGGCCGGCCGGCTGGTTTAGCCGTTCGCTAACGGGCTTCGGGATCGCAATGCCATACCGCTGCAGTACCCGGAGCGCATCACGTGGTGCGCTGTTATCGGCAACGGTGGGGCCAGACGCTACGTCCGTCGGATTATCGCCAGGCACATCGCTGATAATCAGTGATACGATGCGCGCCGGTTGCGCCATGGTCGCCAGCTTTCCGCCTTTCACCGCTGAGAGATGACGACGTACCAGATTCATCTCTTTGATGCTGGCCCCGCTATGGAGCAGGGCCCGGGTGATGGTCTGCTTATCTGCCAGCGTTAACCCCGGGGCGGGCAGCGCCATCAGCGCCGACCCTCCCCCTGAAATCAATGCCAGCACCAGATCATCGGCAGTTAAACCGCGCAGCGTCTCCACAATCAGCATTGCGGCAACCTCGCTCATGGCATCTGATACGGGATGAGCCGCCTCAATAATGCGGATGCGGCCCGCAGGAACCGCGTAACCGTAACGCGTCACCACCACGCCCGACACCGCCACATCCGGCCAGGCCGCATCCACGGCAGCCGCCATTGCCGCGGACGCTTTACCCGCACCGATCACCACACAACGGCCGCGAGGTTTTTCCGGCAGGTTAGCCAGGGTCACCGGCCCGGCGCGGGCACTGTTGACCGCATGTTGAAAGATATCCTGCAGGATCTCTGCAGCCTGTTCGTTATTCATGTTTATGCGGTCTCGGCAATGTCAGCTTTAGCGTCAATGTAGTGCACCACGGCGCGTGTCACCTCCGCGGTATTGGCTGAGCCACCGACATCTGGCGTCAGAATGCCTTTTTCACACACATACTCAATGCTTTCCATAATCAGCGCAGCGGCATGGCGTTCGCCCAGATGTTCAAGCATCTGTACCGCGGTCCAGAAAGTGGCAATGGGGTTCGCAATCCCTTTGCCGGTGATATCGAATGCGGAACCATGGATCGGTTCGAACATGGAAGGGAAACGGCGTTCAGGATCAATATTCGCGGTCGGCGCTACGCCCAGACTACCCGCCAGCGCGCCAGCCAGATCGGAAAGGATATCGGCGTGCAGATTGGTGGCAACGATGGTATCCAGGGTCTGGGGATGCAACGTCATACGGTGCGTCATGGCATCGACCAACATTTTGTCCCACTGCACATCCGGGAATTCCTGCGCCACTTCAGCGGCAATCTCATCCCACATCACCATACCATGGCGCTGGGCGTTGGATTTGGTCACCACGGTCAGCAGTTTACGTGGACGAGACTGTGCCAGTCTGAAGGCATAGCGCATAATGCGTGTCACCCCAACACGGGTAAAGATTGCCACTTCGGTACCGACTTCTTCAGGTAAACCACGGTGGGTACGGCCGCCGTTACCAGAATATTCACCTTCGGAGTTTTCGCGCACGATGACCCAGTCAAGATCGCCAGGCCCGCGGTTGCGCAGCGGTGAAGTGACGCCCGGCAGAATTTTGGTGGGTCGCACATTGGCGTACTGGTCAAAGCCCTGGCAAATAGGCAGCCGCAGGCCCCAGAGTGTGATGTGGTCAGGGACATCCGGGGCCCCCACCGCGCCGAAGTAAATGGCATCAAATGCTTTCAGCATGTTCAGCCCTTCTTCCGGCATCATCACGCCATGTTTTTTGTAATAGTCTGACCCCCAGTCAAAGGTCTCTATATCAAATTTCAGTTGCGGATCGTGGCGCGTCAGCGCGTGCAAGGCTTCAATACCTGCCGAAATGACTTCCGGTCCGATACCGTCCGCAGGGATGGCAGCAATTTTGTAGTGACGCATCGTTACTTCTCCAGTTAATGAGTATGAGGATGTGGAAGCTCTGCCGTCGGCGATCTGTTCGCTCTGGCAGAAAGAATCATGACCACGAGGGCCGAGAGCGCCAGCAATCCGGCGACAAAGTACAGGCCCCAGCTGTAACTACCGGTTTGCTCGCGGATCACGCCAATCATCATCGGGCCAACGAAACCGCCGAGGTTGCCGATGGAGTTGATAGCGGCAATGCCAGCGGCCGCAGCCGGGCCGCTGAGGAACAGGGTTGGCATGCTCCACAAAGGGGGTTTTGATGCGCTAATCCCCACGGTGACCAGCGTTAAGGCGACCATTACGGTAAACAATGTGCTGACATTACCGGCGTATATCAGCCCGGCAGCCGCCAGCAGGCAGGCGCCAATGACGTGCCAGCTGCGCTCTTTGGTTCGATCGGAATGACGCGCCCAGAGGATCATGGCGATGACGCCGATCACCGCCGGAAAGGCGTTCAGGAAACCAATCTCCAGCGAGGAAGCACCGAAACTGCGAATGATTTGCGGGGACCAGATGCCAAGCGTATACAGCCCGGCTGAGGTACCGAAATAGACCAGCGCCAGCGCCAGGACGCGTATATCCGCTAGCCCTCGCCATGCGCTGGAATGGCTCTGTTTTGCCGCCCGTGCCCGCTCCTCGTCTTGCATGGCGTTTTCCAGCCAGGCACGCTCTTGATCAGTCAGCCATTTGGCCTTGGCCGGACGATCCGTCAGGAAGAACAGAACCACAACACCGAGCACCAGCGCCGGCAAAGCTTCCAGTACAAACATCCACTGCCAGCCGGCGTAGCCAAGGAAGCCATGCATCTCCAGCAGTGCGGCCGAAACCGGCGATCCCAGTGCTGTCGACAGGGGAGCTGCGGCCATAAAGATGGCAGTGACCTGCGCACGCCTGGCGGCAGGAAACCAGTAGCTGAGATAGAGAATGATCCCCGGGAAGAAACCGGCTTCCGCCACGCCGAGCAGAAAACGCAGAATGTAGAAGCTCGTCGTGCCCTGCACAAAAGCCATGCAGCCAGAGACGAATCCCCAGGTAATCATGACGCGGGCGATCCAGATGCGGGCGCCCACTTTATGAAGAATTAAGTTTGACGGTACCTCAAACAGAAAATAACCCAGGAAGAAAATTCCAGCGCCCAGACCAAAAACGGTGGGTGAAAATCCCAGATCCTGATTCATGGTCAGGGCGGCAAAGCCAATGTTGACGCGGTCAAGGAAGGCAATGAAGTACAGCAGCATGATGAAAGGAATAATGCGCAGGGTAACCTTACGCATCACCTTCTTTTCGAGGTCGTTTTTCATGACGGGATGCTCCATAGTGATGTAGGGTTGTTATCGTTTTGTAATAATCCCAGTATGAAGTTTTGAACCGCTTTATCATCGGCTCGGCTTTATATAAATAATTTGTATAATCAGGTTTTGGTGAAAAAATGGATATAAATCAGCTACGTTGCTTTGTGGTGTTAGGTGATGAGCTTCACTTTGGCCGGGCTGCCCGTAAACTCGAAATGATGCCTGCGTCACTGAGTCGCTTTATTAAGCTACTGGAAGATGATTTGGGGATCAGGCTACTGAATCGATCGACCCGCAACGTGTCGCTAACACCTGAAGGCGCAGCCTTTTTAAATGAGGCCAAAACGGTCATTGCTGATTTCGATGCGCTACGGCAGCGATTCCGGAAAAATAGCCTGTTGCAGAAAAGAACGTTGCGGATCGGGGCTATCGACAGCGCAGCCAAAGGATTACTTCCTGAATTGCTTAATCTTTTCGTCAGGCGTTTTCCTGAAGCAGATATTCATCTTACAGAAGATAAATCTCACAAACTTATCCCCCGACTCATTTCAGGGTGGCTGGATGTGGTTTTTGTGCGCCCGCCGGAACACATTGATGCCATGCTGACAACGCGATTTATTGCCAATGAAACTTGCGTGCTCGCCGTGCCCACTAACCACCGGCTGGTCAGTTATGATGAAGTCAGTATCGATGACTTTCGGCACGAGCCTGTTATCTTGCCGGAAAGACGCACCCGGCGTCACAGCCATGACCTGACAATGAATATTTTCAAAGAGGGGGGCAGCATGCCTGTCATCGCGCAGTATGCTGAAGAGAAGCAGACTATCCTGAGTTTTGTTGCCGCAGGACTCGGCATTGCTCTGGTGCCAGCGTCCTATAAAGACATGAATGCCGACGGCGTGAAATACCTTGCGCTCACGCCGAAAAAGCATGTCGAAGGGCTCCCCCTCAGCGCGATGTGGCATCAGGGAAACAACACTCTCTATGTGAGATCCCTGCTGGAGATACTTTCCGACAACATCGACGAACTGACCCGTGAGTTGTGACGCAAAAGCTGATTGTTGCGCCAGGCGGCAACACACGAGAATTTAGCCTGGTTGCTGCAAACTGTCGGCGTATTTGCGCGTTAAGCGAAACAGCGCCTGCACCTCCTCTTCCGGCCACTGCGCCAGCACCTGATTCATTAACCGCCGCCGCGCTACCGCAATACTGTCGATCATCTGTTGTCCGCTGGCGCTAAGCGTCACTTCGCTGATCCGTCGATCATGACGGTTCGGTTGCTTACAGGCGAGTCCCTGGGCTTCCAGTTTTTTCACCTGGCGGCTGACGGTGGTGTAATCGCGCCCTAAATGATCCGCCAGCTCAACCACCCCCACCGGGCCATGGCGCCCTACCGCCACAAGCAGCGGAAACAGCATCTGTTCCAGCTGGACGCCGGCTGCCTGCAGGATCTGCTCATCGCGCAGCGGCTGGTTCATTACGCTGATGATATCCAGCAGCGCGCCGTGAAAGTCGGTAATGTCGTAGTCATTATGTGCATCTTGCATGTATTAATTTTCCGCGTATAGTGCTGCAAAACAATATGTGTATTTTACACATAATTCCCGACAGGAGATAATTTATGAAAGCAGCCGTGGTTTTTGATCTCGCAGAAGGCCCGGTTTGGGCCGATTTTATCGACCCGCAGCCCGCGCCCGGCCAGACGCTCATTGACGTCCGCGCCGCCGCGATAAGCCATGTGGTTAAGGCCCGGGCATCCGGACGCCATTACAGCTTCGACGGCAATCTGCCCTTTGTGCCCGGTATCGATGGCGTCGGCACCACACCTCAGGGCCAGCGCGTCTACTTCGCCTTCCCCACCGCCCCCTTCGGCAGTATGGCGCAGCGGGCGCCGGTCGCCCTGCAGAATTGTCTGCCGCTGCCGGATGCGCTCGATGATATCCAGGCGGCGGCGATGGCCAACCCCGGTATGTCCGCGTGGGCATCGCTGGTGACACGCGCCCAGCTTCAGGCCGGCGAAACGGTGCTGATTAACGGCGCCACCGGCAGCGCCGGTCAGTTGGCGGTGCAGATTGCCCGCTATCTGGGGGCGAAAAAAATCATTGCAACCGGGCGCAATGCGCAGTCGCTCGCGGCGCTGGACGCCGATGAGTGTATTCAGTTAACCGCTGATGATAAAACCTTGAGCGGGCAATTTTCAGCGGTCAGCGCCGCGCAGATCGATGTGGTCATCGATTACCTGTGGGGACACAGCGCGGAATTATTATTGCCGGCACTGGCGAAATATACCCCTGCCGGCAGTCCGGTGCGCTATGTGCAGGTGGGTTCCCTGGCTGGCGCCGATATCGCGTTAAATGGCGCAGTGCTGCGTTCCGCCCCGCTCCTGCTGATGGGCAGCGGGATCGGTAGCCTGTCGGTATCGCAACTGCTGGCGGCGACCGGTGAAATGCTGCAGGCGGCGGTGCCGGGGAAATTGACCATCGCCACCACCCCGCGGCCGCTGCAGGAGATCGCGGCGGCCTGGCCGCAGGACGACAGCCAGAAGCGCACGGTTTTCACCCTCGGATAAAAAATCGCTTCCGCACAAAAGATGGGGTTGATATCTTAAATGAGAAATATTATCTTTCTCATCACTGAATAGTTGAGTAAATCACTCGGGTATTCAGTACGACATTGCTCACATTGCTTCCAGTATTTTTGCCCGCACTTGTGCGGGCTTTTTTTTACTCGCGACACACCTCACGCACCCGCTGCCGCAGCCAGCGGTGGCCGGGGCCTGCTCCAGACGCGGATGCCACGCCTGCGAAACCGTAATCACCTCGGTACTGACCGGCAGCGGATCGAGGGCCGCCAGCAAATTAAAATCGGGATCGTTCATTATCGCTCCAGTCGCCAGACAGGGCGTTTGCTGCAAGATATGAGTGCACTGGCGGCGTCTTCCGCCCGCTCTCGGGCCTGATTATAGTGAAGACCTCCTTTCTGCAGCGAGAGACATCATGAAATCCGATCAGCACAACACTATCCTCATCGTCGGCGCCTCGCGCGGCCTTGGCCATGCTATGGCGGCGACGTTCCTCCAGCACGGCTGGGAGGTCATCGGCACCGTGCGTGATTTATCATCCCACACGCCGCTCCACGACCTGGCCAAAACGCATCCCCTGCGGCTACGCCTGGCGACGCTCGACATTCGCGATGAAGCCCAGCTGGCCGCGCTGCAGGCGACGCTTCCCCCGGCAAGCCTCGATATGCTGTTTGTCAACGCCGGTACCACCAATCGTGACCCATCGCAGACCATTGGCGACGTCTCCACCGAGGAGTTTTACCAGGTGATGCTCACTAACGCTCTGGCGCCGATGCGGGTTATCGAGCGCCTGCAGCAGGCGGTTAAACCGCAGGGGCTGCTCGGCGTGATGTCCTCCGGCCAGGGGAGTCTGACCAATAACCTTACCGGCCAGCGGGAACTCTATCGCGGGAGTAAAGCTGCGCTGAATATGTTCATGCGCAGCTTCGCCGCTCGCCCCTCCTCGGCCTCCCATCCGCTGGTGGTGATGGCCCCGGGATGGATCCGCACCGAGCTCGGCGGGGCAGATGCCCCGCTGACCATCGAAGAGACGATCCCACGCCTGGTGAACATCCTACTCGACAAACGGCAACGTCCGGGACTGGAGTATCTCGATTACCAGGGCCGTACCGTGCCCTGGTGATCCGTGCCGGAACAACCATCATATGGCCGCCCGGAAGTTAACCCCGCCCGGCGCGGCTTGCTACCGACCTTATTCTGCAGCACATTCCCTATATTTCCGCTTTATCGTTCAAAAAATGTGAATTATGTAAATCGAAGTGAAGAAAGTTGTTTTAAGGTCAACTTTTCTATGTAAATATTAAGGCAAATGATAACTATTCTTTTTATCATTTATAGAATCACACCGGGTCAGCGCAAGCCAGACGACGAATAACGTCGCTTTTGCGCGGTGTGATATGTGCTCATAACAAAAAATAAGCCTGCATTTATCATGGAAAAAAACGCTTCTCTGCCTTTCGGCAGTTTCAACTCATTGGCATTGTTTACAGGTCTGTGTCTGGGAGCCTCGCCGGCAGCAGGCATCGCAGCGGAAAATTCGGTCAAAAATAGTGAAGAGACGCTGGTAGTGGAAGCCGCTCCGCCTTCACTCTACTCCCCCGGCGCTTCCGCCGATCCCAAGTTCAATAAACCGCTGGTCGATACCACCCGCACCATCACCGTGATCCCGGAACAGGTGATTAAAGATCAGGGCGTCACCAACCTGACTGACGCCCTCAAAAACGTTCCCGGCGTGGGGGCGTTTTATGCCGGGGAGAATGGCAGCTCAACCACCGGGGATGCCATCTTTATGCGCGGCGTGGATACCTCTAACAGCATCTATGTGGACGGCATTCGCGACATCGGCAGCGTGACGCGCGATACCTTCAATACCCAGCAGGTGGAAGTCATCAAAGGGCCCGCCGGCACGGACTATGGCCGCAGCGCGCCCTCCGGCTCGATCAATATGATCAGCAAGCAGCCGCGCCTTGACTCCGGGATCGACGGCTCGGCCAGCATCGGCAGCGCCTGGTCGCGCCGGGGCACTCTCGACCTGAACCAGGCGTTTAGCGACAACGCTGCGTTCCGTCTGAACCTGATGGGGGAAAAAACCCATGACGCTGGTCGGGACCGCATTGAAAACGAACGCTATGGCATCGCACCGTCGCTGGCCTTCGGCCTTGATACCCCAACTCGTCTGTATCTGAACTATCTGCACGTCCGGCAGAACAACACCCCGGATGGCGGGATCCCTACCGTCGGGCTGCCGGGCTATTCGGCGCCTTCGCCGAAGTATGCCGCACTCAACTCCGCCGGGAAGGTCGATACCAGCAATTTCTATGGCACCGACTCCGATTACGATAAATCTACTACCGACAGCGGTACCCTGCGCTTCGAACACGATCTGACGGAGAATACCACCGTGCGCAATACCACCCGCTGGTCGCGAGTGAAACAGGAGTATCTTTTGACCGCGGTGATGGGCGGCGCGAACAATATCACCGCCCCCGATATCAATGACGTCAACACCTGGAGCTGGTCGCGTCTGGTTAATACCAAAGATGTCAGCAACCGCATTCTGACCAACCAGACCAATATCACCTCGACTTTCAATACTGGCTCGATAGGCCATGACGTCAGCGCCGGCGTGGAGTTTACCCGGGAAAACCAGACCAACTATGGCGTTAACGCCAGGACCGCGCCGGCGGTGAATCTCTACCATCCGGTGAGCAACCTGTCGATTGGCGGGCTGGACAGAAACGGGGCGAACGCCAACGGCCAGACCGATACCTTCGGGATTTATGCCTTTGATACGCTGACGCTGACCGAGCGGATTGAGATCAACGGCGGGCTGCGTCTCGACAATTACCATACCAAATATGACAGCGCCACCGCCTGCGGCGGCAGCGGACGCGGGGCTATCGCCTGCCCGCCCGGACAGTCGACCGGCAGCCCGGTCACCACTGTCGATACCGCTAAATCCGGCAATCTGGTTAACTGGAAAGCCGGGGCGCTGTACCGCTTAACCGAGCAGGGCAATGTCTACGTCAACTACGCCATCTCACAGCAGCCGCCGGGAGGCAGCAGCTTCGCCCTGGCCGCCAGCGGCAGCGGCAACAGCGCTAACCGAACCGACTTTAAGCCGCAGAAGGCAAAATCCAGCGAGCTGGGCACCAAGTGGCAAATCTTCGACAACCGTCTGCTGCTCAGCGCGGCATTATTCCGCACCGATATTGAAAACGAAGTGGCCGCCAACGATGACGGAACCTGGTCGCAGTACGGCAAAAAGCGCGTGGAGGGGTATGAACTCTCCGCGACCGGAAACCTGACCCCGGACTGGACGATTATCGCCGGCTACACTCAGCAGCATGCGACAGTGACGGAGGGACAGAACGTTGCACAGGATGGATCTTCCGCCCTGGCCTACACCCCGAAACATGCCTTTACGCTGTGGACGCAGTATCAGGCCACCAGCGATCTGTCCGTCGGCGGCGGTGTGCGCTATGTCGGAAGCCTGCGCCGGGGCAGCGATGGTGCAGTTGGTACCCCGGATCACACCGAGGGCTACTGGGTTGCCGACGCCAAACTGGGCTATCGGGTCAACAGCAACCTCGATCTGCAGCTCAATATGTATAACCTGTTTGATACCGATTACGTGGCCTCCATCAACAAGAGCGGCTATCGCTATCATCCGGGCGAACCCCGGACCTTTATGCTGACGGCGAACGTCCATTTCTGAGTCTGCGCGTGGGGCCGTTGCGCCCCACCTTTTAGAGAGAACACCGCGATGATGTATCACATTCCTGACGTGCTATCGACAGACCAGGTGGCGGAATTTACCCGGCAGCTGGCGCAGGCCGAGTGGGTCGACGGGCGGGTTACGGTGGGTAGCCAGGGGGCGGCCGTCAAACAGAACCAGCAGATCGATACCCGAACGCCGCTGTATGCCCGCCTGCAGGCCGCTGTGCTCGATATGCTGCGCGGCCATCCGCAGTTTTTTTCCGCCGCGCTGCCGCGGACGATTTCCGCGCCGTTGTTTAACCGCTATGGGCCAGGGGAGACCTATGGTTTTCACGTCGATGGCGCCGTTCGCCAGAACGGCGAGGCGGGCTGGATGCGCACTGATCTGTCAGCGACGCTGTTCCTTTGCGATCCGGAGAGCTATGAGGGTGGCGAACTGGTGATTGAAGACACCTATGGCCAACATCGGGTGAAGCTCCCGGCCGGGCATCTGGTGCTCTATCCCGCCAGCAGCCTGCACTGCGTCACCCCGGTCACCCGCGGCGTACGCCAGGCCTCTTTCCTGTGGATCCAGTCGATGGTCCGCGACGATAAGCAGCGTGCGATGCTTTACGACCTGGACCGCACCATCCAGTCTCTGAAGGCCCGCTTTGGCGACGGAGAAGAGGTCCTCTCCCTGCTCAACATGTATCACAACCTGCTGCGCCAGTGGACGGAAGTGTGATCCGCTGTTGATGACAGAGGCTTGCGGCAGACAGGTGTGACGAGACAATGAACTGGCCATCCGTTGGCCAGTTTACAGAAGAATTTAGAACCGATAGCCTGCGGAGAACATAAATACCCACGGATCCAGGCGGGTACTGACTTTCTGGTCCACACCGCCGGCTTTGAATTTCACATCGGTATCGATATCCATGTACCACACCGACATATTCAGCAGCCAGTCGCGGTTAATCAGATAATCGAGGCCGACCTGCCCCGCCGCGCCCCAGGAGTCCTTCAGGCTCAGATCGGAAAGCCCGGCCGCCTTGCCGGTATCGTTAAAGTCTTCATTAAAGAAGGTAGTGTAGTTGATACCGGCCCCCACGTACGGGCGCACCTTGCTTTGCGCATCGCCAAAGTACCACTGCGCCATAAGGGTGGGCGGCAGCTGATGGACGGTGGCGATAGTCCCGGTTGGCCCGGTGCCGACCTTATGGCGGAACGGCGTCGCGGCAAGCAACTCCACGCCAATGTTATCGGTCGCCATATAGGTAAAGGTTAAACCCAGCTGGGTATTGTTACTGACGTTGAAACTGCCAAGGCTGCCTAACACATTGTCAGAGCCCTCCGTCGGTCGGACGGTGGCGGTCCCGGCACGAATGAAAAACTCCCCCGCCTCATGCGCCCAGACGCTGCCGGTAGAAAGCGTGCCAAGAATCAATGCCGCCGCTGCTAACTTCTTCATATCCACTTCCTCATTATGGTTTTTCAGCGCGGCCAAATATACCTATAACGAGTTACGTTTGATCTGTTTTAGATCACACTAAGTCCTCAGATTTAACATTTATTGATCCAGATTAATTTTCGCTACCGATCGCAATGCCTTGAATTGTCCGCACATCAATTTTCACTTTTCGCGCAAAAATTTATTTCTGCCCCTCTTGCCGTCGCTGAGGCGGCTGGATAAGTTAACTGCCGACAATCTGTGTTGATGCGTTTTTTTCAGGTGTAATTATGAGTGAAATCAACCCGTGCATGACGTGCGGTGCCTGTTGTGCGTATTTTCGAGTCTCTTTCTACTGGGCGGAAGCCGACGACGCGGGCGGCCTGGTGCCCTCCGCGCTGACCGAACCGCTGACCCCTTTCCTGCGCTGCATGAGCGGCACCAATCAGCGCCAGAGCCGCTGCGCGGCCCTGTCTGGCGATATCGGCGACGCCGTTCACTGCACTATTTATGAAAACCGGCCTTCGCCGTGTCGCGAATTCGCCATGTCCGGGGAAAATGGCGAGGAAAACGATGCCTGCAACCGGGCGCGGGCGCGCTACGGCCTGCCACCATTGCGGCCTCTTTACAAAGATATACCTGCCCTGACCGGCGCAGAGAGTGCTACGACGGAACGATTTGCGGTACAATCGCCGGCTAGTTAACACCTGCGACACTCAAGGAGAATGCATGTCTATCACGGCGAAGTCCGTCTACCGTGACACCGGGAATTTTTTTCGTAATCAGTTCATTACTATTTTACTGATTGCGCTGTTGTGCGCGTTTATTACGGTAGTACTTGGCCATGCCTTTTCACCCAGCGACGAGCAGCTGTCGATACTCAGCGAAGGCGATAACCTCGCCGGTAGCGCCGGGCTGTTCGAGCTGGTGCAGAACATGACGCCGGAGCAGCAGCAGGTTCTGCTGCGCGCCTCGGCGGCATCAACCTTCTCGGGTCTGGTAGGTAATGCGATCCTCGTCGGCGGCGTCCTGCTGCTGATCCAGCTGGTCTCCGCCGGTCATCGCGTTAGCGCCCTGCGCGCCATCGGCGCCTCGGCGCCGGTGCTGCCCAAGCTGCTGCTGCTGATCCTGTTCACCACCTTCCTGGTGCAGATGGGGATGATGCTGGTGCTGGTGCCCGGCGTGCTGTTGGCCATCGTGCTGGCCTTTGCGCCGATCATGCTGGTACAGGACAAAATGGGCATCCTCGGCGCCATGCGCAGCAGCATGCGCCTGGCGTGGGCCAATCTGCGGCTGGTGGCGCCGGCTATTATCGGTTGGCTGGTGGCGAAAACCCTGCTGTTACTGTTTGCTTCCAGCTTTGCCGCCCTGACGCCAAACGTCGGCGCGGTGGTGATTAATACCATCAGCAACCTGATTTCCGCCCTGTTGCTGATCTATTTATTTCGCGTGTATATGCTTATCCGCAGCTAATTTTAACCAGGACCGGGGCCTTCCCCGGTCCGTCCTGAAAGACGGGATCGATGTATGAAGCAGTTTCTGGATTTTTTACCGCTGGTGGTCTTCTTTGCCTTTTATAAGCTTTACGATATCTACGCCGCCACCACGGCGCTGATTGTGGCGACCGCCGTCGTGCTGATCTACAGCTGGGTGCGCTACCGGAAAGTGGAAAAAATGGCGCTGATCACCTTCGTGCTGGTGGCCGTCTTCGGCGGGTTAACCATCTTCTTCCATAATGATGAGTTTATTAAATGGAAGGTGACGGTGATCTATGCCCTGTTCGCCGGCGCGCTGCTGTTCAGCCAGTGGGTGATGAAAAAGCCGCTGATCCAGCGCATGCTGGGTAAAGAGCTGAGCCTGCCGCAGCAGGTCTGGTCGCGACTTAACCTGGCCTGGGCGGTGTTCTTTATTCTCTGCGGGCTGGCCAATATCTATATCGCCTTCTGGCTGCCGCAGAATATCTGGGTTAACTTTAAGGTCTTTGGTTTAACCGCCCTCACGCTGGTCTTTACCTTGCTGAGCGGGATCTACATCTACCGTCATATGCCGCAGGACGACCACCACTAACCCCTCCGCCGGCGCGCCATCGCGCGCCGCGCTCGCCCCCTATAAGCTTACTGCACTGGCAAACATTCCCTGCAACCACACAACCTCAGCGCATACGCTGACAGCTTCCCGGCCACACTGTGTAGGCTCTCTTCACGATTTCTCTCAACTGCATAAAAAGTTGCGGTAATTGTGAGGATTTTATGGAGATTCATCTCGTTACATTGTAATGATAATTGTTATCATTAATATTCTCGATCTCATTTTGCATTGTTTTGAAAAGGATATTTACATGAGATCGCCGCAATATTCTGTGCCCACGACCCTGGCGCTGGTCATATCCAGTCTCCTCGCCCCTAACGCCTTTGCTGAAGAATCAGAACAAGATACCGAAACGATGATTGTGCGCAGTACGGCGGAAGAGGCGCTTAAGCAACAGCCCGGGGTGTCGATTATCACGGCTGAGGATATTGCTAAGCAGCCGCCGGTCAACGATCTCTCAGACATCATCCGTAAAATGCCCGGGGTGAACTTGACCGGCAACAGCGCCAGCGGCAGTCGGGGCAACAACCGCCAGATTGATATCCGCGGCATGGGGCCGGAGAACACCCTGATCCTGATAGATGGGGTACCGGTCACGTCACGTAACGCGGTTCGCTATAGCTGGCGCGGCGAACGCGATACCCGGGGCGACAGCAACTGGGTACCTGCCGAAATGGTCGAACGGATTGAAGTTCTCCGCGGTCCGGCAGCCGCGCGCTATGGTTCCGGCGCGGCGGGCGGAGTGGTCAATATCATTACCAAACGTCCGACCAACACCTGGCACGGTTCGCTGTCTTTCTTCACCAACCAGCCGGAAAACAACAAAGAAGGCACGACCAATCGCGCTAACTTCAATCTCAGCGGCCCACTGGCCGGCGAGGCGCTGACGATGCGCCTGTATGGCAATATCAATAAAACGGAACCCGACGCCTGGGATATTAACCATGCGCAAAACGGCTCTTACGCTGCGGGGCGCGAAGGGGTCCGCAATAAAGACATTAACGCGCTACTGTCATGGAAAATGACCCCGCAACAAATTCTCGATTTCAGCTACGCCTATAGCCGTCAGGGGAATATCTATGCTGGCGATACCCAGTACAGCAACGGCAATCTTAGCCCGAACGGGCTGGTGGACTCCCTGTACGGCCACGAAACTAATCGCCTCTATCGCCAGTCCTGGGGACTCACCTACAACGGTCTATGGGATTGGGGCCAGTCCAAAGCCGGTGTTTACTACGAGAAAACCAACAATACCCGCCTGCAGGAAGGCTCTACCGGCCGCGTCGAAGGCATGATCAACAGTGAAGATTATGCCACCAGCCGTCTGGAATCCTGGCGTACTACCTCGGAATTCAATGTGCCTTTCTTCTGGCTGGCGGACCAGACGCTGACGCTGGGAATGGAATGGAACCATGATCAGCTTGACGACCCGGCATCAATGCAGGCCACTAACAGCAACGGCGAGACTATCCCTGGGACCTCGGGCGACCCTACGCAACGCAGTACCAAAAACAGCGCCACCCTCACCGGTATCTATCTGGAAGATAATATCGAAGCCGTGCCCGGCACCAACCTGATCCCCGGCATTCGCTTCGATTATCATAATCAGTTTGGCAGTAACTGGAGCCCCAGCCTCAATCTGTCCCAGGAGCTCGGCGATATGTTCACGCTGAAGGCCGGTATCGCGCGCGTGTTTAAAGCGCCAAACCTCTATCAATCCAGTAAAGGCTATTTGCTCTCCACCCGCGGCAACGGTTGTCCAAACACGATCGCTGAAGGCAGCTGCTACCTGCTGGGTAACCCTGACCTCGACCCGGAGATCAGTATCAACAAAGAGATCGGTATCGAATTTAACCTTAATGGTTACGCTGCCGGGGTCACCTGGTTTCGCAACGATTACAAAAACAAAATCGTCTCCGGAACAGAGGTACTGGGCTATACCTCCAGCGGCAATAATATTTTGCAATGGCAGAACGGCGGCAAAGCCGTGGTCGAGGGGCTGGAAGGAAATCTGCTGATCCCGGTGCTGAGAGATGTCCTCAGCTGGCGGACCAATGCCACCTGGATGCTCAAATCTGAAAGTAAAGAGACAGGCAACCCGCTGTCGGTTATCCCGAAATATACCGTTAACACGATGCTCGACTGGCAGGTAAACGACGCCCTGTCTGCGAATGTGAACTGGACGCTTTATGGCCGTCAGAAGCCGCGTCAGTATGCGGAGATCCGCAACGAAACCGGGACCCTTGCCACCACCGAGGTTGGCGCCTATTCCATCGTGGGTATTGGTACTCAGTATCAGCTAAACCGGGATATTCGCCTGAATGCCGGAATAAGTAATCTATTTGATAAACAACTGTATCGCGAAAATGCCGGCGCCTCGACCTACAATGAGCCTGGCCGCGCGTATTACGCCGGCGTTACCCTCTCCTTCTGAACCACCGCGCCCGCGCCAGCGGGCGTATTCCCCTATTCTCACTGCGCTATTTTCATAGTAGCATCCCGCTGATCGTCTTTGACCACAGCAGAGTAGAGCATGACAACAACAGATCTCGCCCCAAAGGGCGAAATGGTTTTACGCACCCTGGCAATGCCGGCGGATACCAATGCCAACGGGGATATTTTTGGCGGCTGGCTGATGTCGCAGATGGATATTGGCGGCGCCATTATGGCCAAAGAGATCGCCCAGGGTCGCGTGGTGACCGTGCGGGTGGATGGGATGACCTTTTTACGCCCGGTCGCCGTTGGCGACGTGGTGTGCTGCTACGCCCGCTGCGTGAAGCGCGGCAACACCTCGGTGACAATTAATATCGAAGTGTGGGTGAAAAAAGTCTCTTCAGAACCGATTGGCCAGCGCTACAAGGCGACGGAAGCGCTGTTTATCTACGTTGCCGTTGATAATCAGGGAAAACCACGTCCTCTGCCAGCGGAATAAGAAGGTGCCCGGCTTGCCGGGCACCTGACTTACAGAAAGCCCAGCAGCGAAAAGAAGAAGTAACCGATGACAATCACGATCACCGGCAGCACATACAGTGGGAAATACTGCACCAGGATCGTATGGCGCGGTACCACAATGCGTTCAGCGAGCTGCTCGCGGGTTAACCCATCTGCGCCTTTGGCCTGTTCGAGGATCAGCTGATCCTCAATCCCCTCGCGGAGAAATTTCGCCTGCCGCGCCATTCGCGCGCCGGAAGCCTGCAGGGCCATGCCGACAAACACCAGAATGAAGATGATCCAGAAGCCGATGTTCAGGCTATGGTGAAAATCCGGCAGCGGCGAGTTGTACCAGAAAAAGTTCAGGAACGGCGTGTTAAAGCGCATCATCTCAATCATCACGTGCGCAAAATCCATCATTACCGCATCAATGCCGGGTTTCTTTTCACTGTGCTCATACATAAATTTGAGCACAGAAATCAGCGTCGACAGCACGGCGGGAATAAAGATAACCCATCCTAAAATGCGTTTGATAACCGCTATGCGTCCAGCTTGTTGGTACGTCATGAGTTCCCCTTGTTAAAGACGCGTTGGTGGTTCGCCTGCTGCCTGTTGCGTGGCGCTGGCTTCCCTCGCTCCCCCGAGTATGTCGGGTATAAGTCTATCTGCCACGGCGAATTTCGCCCAATAATGCGCGGTATGATATACCATGATTGCCGATTCGTTTATCTGATTACGCAACAGGAGAAGGACATATGTCAGCGAAGCGCCGCATTGAGGCCGCGATATTTGATATGGACGGGTTGCTGATTGACTCGGAGCCGCTCTGGGATCAGGCGGAGGTCGAGGTCATGGAGAGCCTGGGGGTGGATACCCGTCGCCGCGATGAACTGCCCGACCTGCTCGGTCTGCGAATCGACCTGGTGGTGGATCTGTGGTACGCGCAGCAGCCGTGGCACGGCGTAGACCGGGCGGAAGCTACCGCGCGCATTATTCGTCGCGCCATTGAGCTGGTGGAAGCCTCACGCCCGCTGCTGCCGGGCGTACGCGAGGCAGTGGCCCTGTGTAAAGCTCAGGGCTTAAAGGTGGGCCTGGCCTCGGCCTCGCCGCTGATGATGCTGGAGAAAGTGCTCGATATGTTTGAACTGCGCGACCAGTTTGATGCTCTCGCCTCCGCGGAGCATTTACCCTGGAGCAAACCGCACCCGCAGGTCTACCTCAACTGCGCCGCTGCCCTGGGAGTCGACCCGCAGCGCTGCGTCGCGCTGGAGGATTCGGTCAACGGCATGATCGCCAGCAAAGCCGCGCGCATGCGGTCTATCGTGGTGCCGGAAGCGGAGAACAGCCGCGACCCGCGCTTTGCGCTGGCGGACGTCAAGCTTCCGTCACTGCTGGCACTCACTGCTGAGAACTTGCTCGGTTAAGACCGCTGGCGGGTGCAACAATCGCTGTCACGCCGCCGGCAACAAAATCAAAACATCGTTTCATTTTAATTGTAATTTTGTTTTCCTCCCTCTATGCTGGTCACAGGTGGCGTCATCGTACGCCAGTAGATCAGCTGACAGAGGTGAATATGGTACTGAACGCCTTCGACCTGACGGGTAAGGTCGCCATCGTGACCGGTTGCGATACCGGCCTGGGACAGGGAATGACGCTGGGCCTGGCGCAGGCCGGGTGCGATATCGTCGGCATCAACCGTAAAATTCCCCATGATACGGCCGCCCAGGTGCTGGCGCTGGGCCGCCGCTTTCACGCCATTCAGGCGGATCTCAGCCAAGAGAATGATATGAGCGGTCTGGTCGACCAGGCGGTGGCGGCGATGGGCCGGGTCGATATTCTGGTCAACAACGCCGGAATTATCCGCCGCCATGATGCCCTGACCTTCACGGAAAGCGACTGGGACGCGGTGATCGACCTGAATCTCAAAGCGGTTTTCTTTCTCAGCCAGGCGGTCGCCAGGCAGTTCATTCGCCAGGGGGAAGGCGGGAAAATCATTAACATCGCCTCGATGCTCTCGTTTCAGGGCGGGATCCGCGTCCCCTCCTACACCGCCTCGAAAAGCGGCGTGCTGGGTTTGACCCGTCTGCTGGCCAACGAATGGGCTGTCCAGGGTATCAACGTCAACGCCATAGCGCCCGGGTATATGGCCACCAATAACACCCAGGCGCTGCGCGAAGATGAAGAGCGTAACCAGGCGATCCTCGAGCGCATTCCCGCTGGTCGCTGGGGAGCGCCGAAAGACCTGCAGGGGCCGGTGGTGTTTCTCGCCTCATCAGCGGCCGACTATATTAACGGCTATACGCTGGCCGTCGATGGCGGATGGCTGGCGCGCTGAGAGTTTGTGACAAAGAGTTACACCGTCACCTCTTCCGTACACTGTATAAAAACCCTATACTGTATGAATCGACAGTTTAGGGTGTGTTATCATGACGGCGGAAGGCCATCTCTTCTTTTCAATCGCCTGCGCAGTATTTGCCAAAAACGCAGAGTTAACGCCGGTGCTGGCGCAGGGCGACTGGTGGCATATTGTGCCCTCGGCGGTATTGACCTGCCTGCTGCCGGACATCGATCACCCAAAGTCGTTTCTTGGCCAACGGCTGAGCTGGATCTCAAAGCCCGTGGCGCGGGCCTTTGGCCACCGCGGCTTCACCCACAGCCTGCTGGCCGTCTTTGGCGCGCTGACGCTGTTCTATCTGAAAGTGCCTGACAGCTGGATTGTCCCGGCAGACGCTCTCCAGGGCCTGGTGCTGGGCTATCTCAGCCACATTCTCGCCGATATGCTCACCCCCGCCGGTGTGCCGCTGCTGTGGCCCTGTCGCTGGCGCTTCCGGCTGCCGATCCTTGCGCCGCGCAAGGGCAATCAGCTCGAACGCGCCTTGTGTATGGCGCTGTTCGTCTATGCCGTCTGGATGCCGCAGACGCTGGCGGACAACAGCGCGATACGCTGGTCATCCGGGGTGATCAATTCCCTGCAGATCACCTTCAATCGCTTTATAAGTCACCAGAGTGGGCGATAAAGCGGCGGAAAACGCCATTTGGTTATAACCCATTCCATTTGAATATAAGTCCTTGATAACGCCTTCTGCTAACCTTGCCGTCATAAGAGCTGGTTATCCACCAGCCCAGGTTATAAAAATATCAGGAGAACGGGGATGAACTTTCCATTAATAGCGAACGTAGTCGTGTTCGCCGTATTACTGTTTGCGCTGGGGCAAACACGCCATAAACAGTGGAGCCTGGCCAGAAAAGTGCTGGTCGGTCTGGCGACTGGCGTGGTCTTTGGTCTGGCGCTGCAGCTAATCTACGGGTCTGACAGCCAGGTGCTGAAGGATTCCATCCAGTGGTTCAATATCGTCGGCAACGGTTACGTCCAGCTGCTGCAAATGATTGTTATGCCGCTGGTCTTCGCCTCCATCCTTAGCGCGGTGGCCCGCCTGCACAATGCCTCGCAGCTGGGGAAAATTAGCTTCCTGAGCATCGGTACTCTGTTGTTCACCACCCTGATCGCCGCCCTGGTTGGCGTGCTGGTGACCAATATGTTCGGCCTCACCGCCGAGGGTCTGGTCCAGGGCAGCGCGGAGACCGCCCGTCTGAACGCCATCCAGAGCAACTATGTGGGGAAAGTAGCGGATCTCAGCGTCCCGCAGCTGATCCTTTCCTTCGTGCCGAAGAACCCGTTTGCTGACCTGACCGGGGCTAACCCAACCTCCATCATCAGCATCGTCATTTTCTCGGCGTTCCTCGGCGTCGCAGCGCTTAAGTTGCTGAAAGAGGATGTGGAAAAAGGCCAGCGCGTGCTGACCGCGATCGATACCCTGCAGGGCTGGGTAATGAAGCTGGTTCGTCTGGTCATGCAGCTGACCCCTTACGGTGTGCTGGCCCTGATGACCAAAGTGGTTGCCGGGTCGAATTTGCAGGACATCATCAAGCTTGGCGGCTTCGTGGTAGCCTCGTACATTGCGCTGGGTATTATGTTTGTCGTCCACGGCCTGCTGCTGGCGATTAACGGCGTCAGCCCGCTGAAGTACTTCCGTAAAGTCTGGCCGGTGATCACCTTCGCCTTTACCAGCCGCTCCAGCGCCGCCTCCATTCCGCTGAACGTTGAGGCGCAAACCCGTCGTCTCGGCGTACCGGAGTCGATTGCCAGCTTCTCCGCCTCCTTTGGCGCCACCATCGGCCAGAACGGCTGCGCTGGTATCTATCCGGCAATGTTGGCGGTGATGGTTGCGCCGACCGTGGGCATCAACCCGCTGGATCCGATGTGGATTGCCACCCTCGTGGGCATCGTCACCGTCAGCTCGGCGGGCGTCGCCGGGGTGGGCGGCGGCGCGACCTTCGCCGCGCTGATCGTCCTGCCGGCGATGGGCCTGCCGGTGACCCTGGTAGCCCTGCTCATCTCCGTCGAACCGCTGATCGATATGGGGCGTACCGCGCTGAACGTTAACGGCTCAATGACCGCCGGGACGCTGACCAGCCAGTGGCTGCGCCAGACCGACAAGTCGATCTTCGATAGCGAGGAAGAAGCCGAACTGGCGCATCGCTAAACGGCAAGCACAAAAAAAACCGCTGATCATTCAGCGGTTTTTTTATTTCTGCAGCCGACTCAGGCTTCAATCTCACCTTCCTGACGCACCTGGTTAGCCCAGCGCTGCGCCGACTCCGGCACGCTGAATGCCGGTGAGCGACGGAAATGCTCCCCCATCAGCAGAAAAGCGACATACTTCCCGCGCAAAATCCAGACATCGCGAAAATGGTCCATTTTCACGGCATGTTCCGGAGGCGCAGGCTCCACGCGCGGCACGTAGCTAATGACAGGGCGATTTTGTTGGCGCAATGGTTTCATAACAAATGGATTCACTAAACATAGCGGGAAACAGAAACCTCTATCATAGCCGATTGTGGCCCCGTTCGTCGCCCCTTCGCCGCCGATGCGCATTTTAGGATAACTCCCTGCCCCCTCGCCGGGCGCAGACAGCGTAATGTTCTATAGTTAGAAGGGTTTTGGTCTATCAACGACCACTTTTAGCAATGAAAGCAGGAGACGAGTAATGTCTGATAAGCACCCGAACCCTCACCAACAGCAGGCACCGGTCCACGACAGCGAGGAAGCGCAACCGGGTCTCGATTCGCTGGCGCCGGACGATCGGGAGTGGCGCCCCACGCCGAAACCTACCGCTCCGGGCGTCGAACCCACCGCCCCAGGCAGCCTGAAAGCGCCCGATACTCATAACAGCAAACTGGATTCCCTGGAGGCGCAACGCAAAGGGGGGGAAGATTTTCCGCTGACCACCAACCAGGGCGTGCGCATTGCTGACGATCAGAATTCGCTGCGCGCCGGTAGCCGCGGCCCAACGCTGCTGGAAGATTTTATCCTGCGGGAGAAGATCACCCACTTTGACCACGAGCGTATTCCGGAGCGTATCGTTCATGCCCGCGGCTCTGCCGCCCACGGCTACTTCCAGCCCTACAAAAGCCTGGCTGCGTTGACTAAAGCCGATTTTCTTTCGTCAGCCGATAAAATCACCCCGGTGTTTGTACGCTTTTCCACCGTGCAGGGCGGCGCGGGGTCGGCGGACACCGTCCGTGATATCCGCGGCTTCGCTACCAAGTTTTACACTGACGAAGGGATTTTTGACCTGGTGGGCAACAACACACCGGTCTTCTTCATCCAGGACGCGATGAAGTTCCCCGACTTTGTCCACGCCGTGAAGCCTGAACCCCACTGGGCCATCCCACAAGGGCAGAGCGCCCACGATACTTTCTGGGACTATGTTTCCCTGCAGCCGGAAACGCTGCACAACGTGATGTGGGCGATGTCGGATCGCGGCATCCCGCGCAGCTATCGCACCATGGAAGGCTTCGGGATCCACACCTTCCGTCTGATTAATGCCGAGGGCAAAGCCACCTTCGTTCGCTTTCACTGGAAACCGGTCGCCGGCAAGGCGTCGCTGGTGTGGGATGAAGCGCAGAAGCTGACCGGCCGCGACCCCGATTTTCATCGCCGCGATCTATGGGAGGCCATCGAAGCCGGGGACTACCCGGAATTTGAGCTTGGCCTGCAATTGATCCCCGAAGAGAATGAATTTGCTTTTGACTTCGACCTGCTCGATCCCACCAAGCTGATCCCCGAGGCGCTGGTGCCGGTGCAGCGGGTTGGCAGAATGGTCCTCAACCGCAACCCGGATAACTTCTTTGCCGAAAATGAACAGGCGGCCTTCCATCCCGGACATATCGTCCCGGGCATTGATTTCAGCAACGATCCGCTGCTGCAGGGGCGTCTCTTCTCTTACACCGATACGCAAATTAGCCGCCTGGGTGGGCCGAACTTCCATGAAATCCCCATCAACCGTCCGACCTGCCCGTATCATAATTTCCAGCGTGACGGGATGCACCGGATGGACATTGACACCAATCCGGCCAACTACGAGCCCAACTCGATTAACGACAACTGGCCGCGCGAGACGCCGCCTGCCGCCAAACGCGGTGGCTTTGAGTCCCTCGCCGAGCGCGTCGACGGCGAAAAAATCCGCCAGCGCAGCCCTTCGTTCGGCGAATATTACGCCCAGCCGCGTCTGTTCTGGCTGAGCCAGACGCCGATTGAACAGCAGCATATTATCGATGGTTTCAGCTTCGAACTCAGCAAAGTGGTCCGCACCTGGATCCGCGAGCGGGTGGTCGATCATCTGGCCCACATTGATACTAAGCTTGCGGAAGCGGTTGGGGCGAACTTAGGGATCGAACTGAGCGACGATCAGCGCAACATTACCCTGCCCGCCCCGGTCAATGGCGTGGAGAAAGACCCCAGCCTCAGCCTCTACGCCGACGCCGAAGGAGATGTGAAAGGTCGCGTGGTGGCAGTCCTGCTCAACGAACGCACCTCAGCGCAGGATCTGGTTCAGCTCCTGCAGGCGCTGCAGGCCCAGGGCGTGCACAGCAAGCTGCTCTACTCGCGAATGGGCGAAGTCATTGCCGACGATGGTTCTCCGCTGCCGATTGCCGGCACCTTCGCCGGTTCCCCTTCGCTGACGGTGGATGCGGTGGTGGTGCCCGGCGGCGACCTCAGCGCCCTGAGTCAGAGCGGTGACGCGCGCTATTACCTGCTGGAAGCCTATAAACATCTGAAGCCGATCCTGCTGGCAGGGGATGCGCGGCAGCTGACGTCCGTTCTGCATGTTCCGACCCAGGGTGAAGAGGGGGTCATCGTCACCGATGCGCTCGACACGCCAGCGGCGGACAAACTGCTCGCCCTGATGACGGCCCACCGCGTGTGGTCGAGAAGCCCGAAAATCGCCGCTATTCCGGCGTAGTAAAAAGCCCGGCACGCTGTGCCGGGCTTGATTCACTTTCACTTTCCCCCGTCGGGCTTACACGTCGCGGTAGGTTCCCAGACGATAACCCCGGTCGGCCACCGCCGCTTTCAGCGAGGCAGATGTCAGCACATCAAGCTCATCCAGTCGCGGATAGCAGTAGGCGCTGCCCATAATGATCCGATCGACATAAGCCGGATGACACATCACCTCCAGGGAGCGCTCCCCGCGGGCGATGGAGGCATCCAGCGTCTGCAGAAACAGTTCCTCAGAGACCGCTTCGCCGTAAAACTCGCTGCTGAAGCCGGCGCTGCTGCGCGCCGCCTGCTGGTCGAGCTCACTCTGCGCCGCCACCTGGCGGTCAATGCGTAACGCAATGCCCTTCTCGCGGGCAAAGGCCGCGACGATGGGATAAATCTGGGCGAACATATGCACATGGTGATGGCTGTCGATATGCGTCGGCTCATGGCCGAAGAGTTCGACAAAACGACGGTACTGACACGCCAGCTCGTGGGCGATCTCTTCCAGCGGCAGGCTATCTTCTTCCGCCTGCTGCCAGATCCATTTGCCCAGCCGGCCATCGCGGGTTAATCCCGGCATGGCCGACAGCGGCTCGCCCAGCGTCAGCACAAAGTGCATACCGACCGCCAGCTCCGGAGTACTGCGGCTCAGCTGGGCGGCGTGGTCAATCGCCGCGCCGTTGACCAGCGCGGTGGTCGATGTCACCACGCCGTTGCGACAGGCCTCGATAATGCCGTAGTTCTGCCCTTTACTGAGGCCGAAGTCGTCGGCATTGACGATCAATACGCGTTCCATTTGCTACTCCCGTTACGATTTTAGTTTTTCGATCGTCGCCGCAAAGTTCGGCAGCCATTTTTCATGCGCCAGAATCATCTCCCGCGCCAGCTGTTCGGCGTCACGATCGGAATGGATCAGCGGGCTTAAGTTCAGCGCCAACAGGACATCGTTCAGCTCACCGCTGATCGCCGCCTGGCTGGCCGCCACTTCGAACCCCTTGATGGTGTAGATAAGCCCTAACACCTTCTCATCGAAATGAGTAATGCGCGGCGTCGGCTTCGCGCCGTCGCGGCCTAAGGTGCAGCTCATCTCTACCGCCCAGTCCGCCGGGATATTATCGACATGACCATGATGCGGGATATTCACATAGTGCTCAGTCTGCTTGTCGTTATAGATGGCATTGATTACTTCGCAAGCGGCATCAGAGTAATAGGCCCCGCCGCGCTGCTCCAGCTCCTTCGGCTTAACGTTAAGATCCGGGTTTTTATACAGCTCGAACAGCTGTTTCTCCACCTTCTGCACCACCTGGGCGCGCGCACCGCCTTTGTAGTACTCGCCCATCTCAATCGCCAGCATCTCTTTTGGCTTAAAGTAGTAGAGCAGGTAAGAGCATGGGATCAGCCGCAGGGAGCGGATCAGCCCTTCGCTAAACGGCAGGTCGAAGATGTTTTTCACCGAGTTCGCGGTCAGACGGCCGGAGGCCACGCCGTCCAGCAGTTCATCGAAGCGCGAGACGCCGTTAACCAGCACGTCGCGGACGAACACCAGGTGGTTGAGACCAAACAGGTCGATATTCAGCTCATCGCTCGGGCTCAGCTGCAGCACGTCGGTGATGAACATCTTCATGCCGATAGGAATGTTGCACACGCCGATAAAGCGTTTGAAATTGGTGTGGCGATAGACCGCCTCGGTGACCATGCCCGCCGGGTTGGTGAAGTTGATGATCCATGCGTCGGGGCAAATTTCCTGCACATCTTTCACGATATCGAAAATCACCGGGATGGTGCGCAGTCCTTTAAACAACCCGCCCGCCCCGTTGGTTTCCTGGCCCAGGTAGCCGTGACTCAGCGGGATGCGCTCATCTTTTTCACGCGCCTTCAGCTGGCCCACGCGCAGCTGGGTGGTGACGAAATCTGCGCCCTGCAGCGCTGCGCGGCGATCCAGCGTTTTATAGACTTTCATCGGCACGCCGGCTTTTTCCACCATCCGCTGGCACAGCGCGTGGATAATATCGAGCTTCTCCTGTCCCTCTTCGACGTCTACCAACCACAGTTCGCTTACCGGCAGTTCATGATAACGTTTCAGAAATCCTTCCAGTAATTCCGGGGTATAGCTGCTGCCGCCGCCAATAGTGACTACTTTTAATTTCTGGCTCATCTTTTTCTCCCTTAGGCGCTGCGCCTGGACGCAGGCCGCTCTCCGCAACAATGCGGACAGTTAACTTGAATGATTTTCGGTATAAACCTGGCGGCGAACGCCGCGCGGGTTTAATTAATACTGGTCAAATGTTTGCGATAACTGCTCGGCGTAAACGACGTCAGTTTTTTAAAGGTTTTAATAAACAAGCTCGGGCTGCTGTAACCTGATTCATACGCAATATCCGTCACCGAATAATTGGTAATTTCCAGCTGTTTTTTGGCAAAGTTGATACGGATATCATTAATTATCTGCATCGGCGTTTTACCATAATAGCGCTGGGTCGCCCGGGTTAAATATTCCTGCGTTTTTCCGGATAAGCGAACCATATTTTCAAGAGCGCCTTCACCGAATTTCAGCTTATCATGCATGGCTTCCACGGTATTTTTTAACCATTGCGGCGTCACGTCGGCAACCGGCTCTTCACGATAGTGGCGTAAACGGTTAATGACATAAAAGGAGACCAGCTCGATAAATTCGTCAAATTCCGTTTCGCGAAAATTGAGTGAGGCGATGACCGACTCAACGTAGCCGAGAAAAGCGCTCTGCACGGCGTAGACTTGCGAAGCCACCAGACCAAACGGCAGCAGCGGCAGGTAATGTTTCTCAAAGAAGCGTCTGCTGATGCCGACGTTAAGGATGCGCGTCGCCCCGAACTCGTAAAAGCTCTGGTGGTGCGAGCCCATCGGGATAAAGACGAAATCCCCGCGCTCCAGCAGCACCCGTTTGCCATTGATCTCCTGGTAATAGCGCCCGGTTAACACCACGGTAAATTCGTAGTAATCATGCTGGTGAAGCCCGCTCACGCTTTCCGTTTTGTTATAGATGACCACATGAAAGTTCTTCCCGTTGAACAGCTGTTGTTCTCTGGCGGTACTGATCTCGGTGGTCATCATTCTGGGCTGCCTCATCGTCGCGATGGCCTATTGTACCTTCTCGTGCAGCTCAATCAATTCGGCCACCAGCTCACGAGCCAGCATGGAGGTCATCAGATGGTCCTGGGCATGCACCAGCACCAGGCTGACCTTCATTTTCCCTTCGCCCTCGTCGCTTTCGATAAGCTGGGTCTGCACGCGATGCGCCTCGCTCAGCGCCTGGCGCGACTGCTCCATCATCGCTTTCGCTGCGGCAAAGTCGCCCTGCTTCGCCTGCTTCAGCGCGCCATAGGCCAGGCTGCGGGCTTGTCCGGAGTTGATAATCAGCCCCATCACTACCTCTTCGAGGTCATTTTCCGGGGTCTCTACCGCGTTGATGTTGTCCAGATCAAACATAATATTTCCCTCATTTATCAGGCGGTACGGGACGCTGCCCGTACCGCGCGGTATCAGAATTTCAGTGCGTTAGCGATGTCTTCTTCGCTCTCTTCCTGCTCGATAACGGTCTGCGCTTTATTCGACAGCACCACAAACGGCAGGTAGACCAGGGTAGCGACGCCAAGGTTGAACAGGGCCACCAGCAGGGCGGCAACGCTGCCGTTACTGTTAAAGAACGCTCCCAAACCGGTCGGCATAGTCCACGGCGCCAGGTTGGTCACCGGTGGGATAATCCCCAGGCTGTAGGCCGCCAGCGTAATGGCCGCCAGAATCGGCTGAACCAGCACGAACGGGATGAACATCACCGGGTTCATGATGATCGGCAGACCAAACAGAATCGGTTCGTTAATCTGGAAGATGCCTGACGGCAGCGCCAGCTTGGCAACCTGACGATGGTCAGCGCGGCGAGAAGCGATAAAGATGGCGATAATCAGACCCAGCGTCGCCCCGGAGCCACCCAGCAGGATGTAGGAGTCGAGCATCGGCTTAGCCCAGAAGTGGAACTGTTTGCCCGCTTCGATGGCCGCATCAACAGAGCCGTACTGGTTGTACAGCGCGATGTTTTCCAGCGCCCACGGCGTCATGATGCCGTTATCCAGGGCGGTAAGCGCCAGAGAACCGTGCACACCGAAGAACCACAGCAGAGAGTTAAAGATAACGTATGCCCAGCCAACCACGCTGCCCATCGCCGCCAGCGGCGTCGAGATAGAGTCCATGATGATCTGGTGGAAGTTGCTGCCATAGCTCGCCAGGGCCCACGAGATAATGCCGAAGATGGAGAGGATCAAGAAGCCCGGGATCAGCGCTGAGAAAGAGCGTGATACCGACCCCGGCACGCTGTCCGGCAGTCTAATCACCCAGTTGCGACGGATCACGAAGGTGAACAGTTCCGCAACGACCAGACCGATAATCATCCCGGAGATGATGTTCTGCCCGCCCAACCAGTTGGCGCCCACCGCATAGGCTTCGCCCACGCTATACGGGGTCACGGTCATGAAGGCCGCCACCGCCAGCAGGCCAGCTGCCATCGGGTCAACTTTGCGCTCTTCCGCCAGCGCGGAGCCGATAAAGAACGGCGCCATTAGCGACATAATCCCGAGGGTGCCGTTATAGACGTTTCCGCCGATAGCCTTAAAGCCGTTTAAGGTTTCAATGGTGGAGGCATCCAGGCGAATGCCCATGGAATAAAAGAAAGAGCCTTCGCCGAAGCTCAGAAAAACGTTGTTAATTAACACAAACATGGCCCCGGCGAGGGTCAACGGCATTAATTTAATAAATCCATTTTTTATTGCATTAATATGCGGCTGCTTTCCTATTTTCACTGCAAAAGGAAGGAGTACCTTTTCAAGCGAATCGATCACTTTACTCATAGTCAATACCCTTAAAAGCCGCAATAAACTATTACGGCGATGATGTATGAAATTACTCTTTGACGGGAAAATAAACTCATTATTTTTTGACGTCCGGCAACAGGCAGCCGCCAGGCGTCAAAATACATCGAGTTTTAAAAGTTAAAATTATTGTGCTGCAGCTTTCTTAATAGCCGCGACGGCGGCTTTCAATACCCCTAAACCATCAACTTTGCCATAGAGAAGGGAGTCGATAACTTCAACCGGTTTATTCGGCAGCAGGCGCTGAATTTCCGGTAACATATACGCAATTTGTGGCCCTAATAATACTACGTCGGCTTCCGGCCCTTTTTCGCCCGCGAGGGTTTCGGGATAGGCTTCAATAATGACCGGGACTTCATATTTTTCCGCCTGCGCCCGCATTTTGGAGACCAGTAGTGACGTGGACATGCCTGCCGAGCAGAAGAGATAAATGTGTTTCTTTTCCATGAACGCTTCCTCAATGTGTGAGACCAGGGCCTTCAGTAACCGCTGAGAGCCGGTAAGACTGGTAACATCCGGTTAATTCTGTTTATGAGTTGAGTATACGGCAAGCTGAGCCGCCAGGATAATTCGCTGTTGAACAGAATTGTCTCTCATTGACCTCCGGTTTTGACTACCCTCACATTTTCATCCAAATAATTCGCGCAATTAAATAAGCATCATGACTCACAAAAAAGCCCGACCAGTGGTCGGGCTTACGTAGAAGTCAGTAAACAGTAGGAAGCTTACCTGGCGTTGCGCGGGTCGGTATCATACTCGGCGCAGGTCTGGTAGCCGGAGTTCATGACGTGACCCGTTTCGTCGAGGGCCACAAAGTAGGTTTCAACTTTACCATCTCGTTGACCGAGGATATAGGTCTGGCAGGTGCCGCGGGCATGGACCATGGTGACTTCCGTTGAAGGTTTGCCGGCGATCTGCATCACCTGCTGACGCGACATCCCTTTCTTCACATCTTTCACCACCGGCTGGGTAAACTGGTCTTTGGTACGATCGTAAGCGGTACAGCCCGCCAGTAAGGTTAACGCGACGGTGACGCCCAGTATTCCTGCTAAGCTTTTGTTCATTTTGGTTCCTCTTTTCTACTGTGTAACGATAAGCCTGGAATAAATAGTGTTATTTTTCAAGCCGAACAGCGAAATCATGTCAGGTTATGTTATTGCGTAAACAGGATTGTTCTGCCGACGTCGGACGGCGGCGCAATGCGCGGTACAGCATCTATAATGAAAACCTATGTCATTGATTGCCTTCTTTTCCGGCAGTCAAAACCCCGGTCCTTGTCGTTTCAGCGGCAAAGAGGTAGCTTTAAGCCAACAGCTTGCCAAACAGATTCACTTTCGGAGGGCGCGATGACGCTACAACAAGAGATTATTCAGGCGCTGGGCGCAAAGCCGCAGATTGATGTCGCAGGCGAGATCCGCCGCAGCGTCGATTTCCTGAAGTCATACCTGCAGACCTACCCGTTTATTAAATCGCTGGTGCTGGGTATCAGCGGCGGTCAGGACTCCACCCTGACGGGAAAACTGTGCCAGATAGCGATTAACGAACTGCGTGCCGAAACCGGCGACAGTAGCCTGCAGTTTATCGCCGTCCGTTTACCCTATGGCGTGCAGGCTGATGAGCAGGACTGCCAGGACGCCATCGCATTTATCCAGCCTGACCGGGTGTTGACAGTCAATATTAAAGCTGCGGTGCTGGCCAGCGAACAGGCGCTGCGCGAAGCTGGCATCGAACTGAGCGACTTCGTTCGCGGAAATGAAAAAGCCCGTGAGCGAATGAAGGCCCAGTACAGCATCGCCGGAATGACCAAAGGAGTTGTGGTCGGTACCGACCATGCGGCGGAAGCGATTACCGGCTTTTTCACCAAATATGGCGACGGCGGCACCGACATCAACCCAATTTTCCGCCTGAACAAACGTCAGGGCAAACAGCTGCTGGCCCATCTCGGCTGCCCGGAACATCTGTATAAGAAGCTGCCCACCGCCGACCTGGAAGACGATCGCCCCTCCCTGCCGGATGAAGTGGCCCTGGGTGTCACCTACGAGAACATCGACGATTATCTGGAAGGCAAAACGCTGGACCCGAGCATCGCCAAAACGATCGAGGGCTGGTATCTGAAAACCGAACACAAGCGTCGGCCGCCGATCACCGTCTTTGACGATTTCTGGAAAAAATAGTCTCTCCCCCCGCCCCGGCCTGCGCCGGGGTTATTTTTTGCCCTTTTCGCCGCAAAAATGGCCTGCTATACTGGATGGATAGACAGTATCAGGAGTTATTGTGGCCAGAAAGCAATCAGCCCCGCGTCTCGAGTTTGAGGCGGCGGCGATCTATGAATATCCCGAACATCTTCGCCCGTGGCTGGAGGCGCTGCCGAAGCTGCCGGGCGTCTATCAGTTTCACGGCGACAGCGACACGATGCCGCTCTATATCGGTAAGAGCGTCAACCTCCGCAGCCGGGTGTTATCCCACCTGCGCACCCCTGAAGAGGCCGCGATGCTGCGTCAGTCGCGGCGTATCACCTGGCAGCGCACCGCTGGCGAGCTGGGAGCGCTGCTGCTGGAGGCGCGGTTGATTAAAGAGCAGCAGCCGCTGTTTAACAAGCGGCTACGGCGTAACAAGCAGCTCTGCGCCTGGCTACTTGCGGACGACCGGCCGCAGATTGTCTATGCCCGTGAGGTTGATTTCTCGCACCAGCAGCATCTCTATGGCCTGTTCGCCAACCGGCGGGCGGCGCTGCAGATGCTGCAGAGCCTCGCTGACGAACAGCGCCTCTGTTATGGCCTGCTTGGTCTGGAACCGCTCAGCCGCGGCCGCGCCTGCTTTCGCTCCGCGCTGGGCCGCTGCGCCGGGGCCTGCTGTGGAAAGGAGAGCGTGGAGGCGCACAGAGAGCGCCTGCTGGCGCAGATGAGCAGACTGCAGCTGGTGTGCTGGCCGTGGGCGGGGCCCGTGGCGCTGGAGGAGCGCGGCCCGGACATGACGCAGTATCACGTCATTCATAACTGGCTGTGGCTGGGCGCCGTTGAATCGCTCGACCAGGCGGCGGAGTTGACCCGTCTGCCCGCCGGATTTGACCAGGATGGTTACAAGATCCTCTGTAAGCCTTTGCTCAGCGGAGACTATCCGCTGCATCCGCTTGGCTGAGAAGCCACCAATAAAAAACCGCCGGCCCTGCCCAACGCCTGATGGCATTATTGGGCAAGACCGGCGGTCTTGATTCAGTGCGCTACATTATTCAGCAGGTGCAGGCATTTTACCTGCCGGCGCGTTGCGTTCTGTCAGATGCTTCTCAAAATTAGCATTGAACTGTTTTTTCTGCTCTGGGGTCAGAATGTTGTAGATCTTGTTCTGCGTTTCCAGGCGGGACAGCGCCATCGCTTTATGCTGCGCTTCCATCTTATCGATCTGCGCTTCCGCCTTCGCCTTATCGAAGGTGTCGCTGGCGATCAGATCGTGCATCGCGCGGCGTTCTTCAAGGGACGGACGTTTCATATTTTCGCGCTGGCTCTTCATGATGTCGCGGATCTGCTGCTTCTGCGCATCGGTCAGGTTCAGGCCTTTAAACATCATGTCATGCTGACCCGGGCCGCCTTTATGATGCATCATCATCGGCTTGCTGTCGCTCGGCGCGGTGGTGGTATCGGCGGCGTGTGCCAGGTTAGCCGCGCCCAGAGCCAGAGTAGAGGCAACAAACAGTGCAGTGAGTTTCTTCATCATTCAATCCTTACTTTACGTTATTCTTACGGCGCGTTGCCGTGTTGACGAGATTAACTTTACGACGTTAATCGTCAATTAGTCAGAGCAAGAGTAAAACAATGAAAGTGTAAAAAACAGTTTCTCGCCAATTATGGAGAAAATAAGGAATTTAGCCGAAGAATTGCAATAAAAAATAAATAACTTACTGTTTTGCAGAGAAATTATGGAGAGTATAAAGGAGGGGAGATTAAAAACAAAGCATTTTACCAGGAATAATCTGCAAATTTACACTGGGGCACGAAAAAATAAGATGGCGAAAAAAGACGCGCGAAATAAAGCAGGCCGCCCGGCGGACGGCTTGCCCTCAGGATAATTTCTCCAGCATCAGGCCGGCGCGCAGTCCTTTCGCCACCGTCGGGTTAGGAAACAGAACATACTCCGTCTCAGGCCCCACCACATACCGCGTCTCGCCCTCCTCCGCCAGCAGCGTGCCGGGTTCGAAGGGGGTGAAGTTCAGCGTCTGATCCGCCATATGCAAGCGGAAATCATCGCTATGGCGGGTTAGCTGCTGTACCACCCGGTAGCGCAGCGGCGCTGGGGCGTCGGCAATGGCCAGATCCCCCACCAGCAGCCGGGAGAGCGCCCGCTGGACGGCGGCAAACCGCGTCAGATCGTTTTCCCCCAACGGCAGCGCTTTGCCCAGCTCAAGGGTGCAGGCCAGCGCCGCGAACCGTTCGCAGCTGAAGTGGGTGAAGGTCCCGCCGGGCTGGCGATGAAACACCAGCGCCTCCAGCCCGGCGCCGCCCAGCCAGTGAAGAAAATCCTCCTCCCACGGCGTATCGCGGGCCGGGAGCACGCCGAAGCGCGGATGTAGCGACCCGCGGATCGCGGTATGCAGATCGAGGTGCCAGCGCGGACCATCGTGGTCGCGATAAAAGCGGGCCACCGCCTGCTCCAGCCGCTGCGCCCGCTGCGTCTCCTCACTGAGCGGAAACTGCCGCCAGCGCTCGCCAAACATGCGGTTCATATCGCTGTGCAGATAGCGCTTATTCGCCCGCAGCGCTGGTGGGTTGCCGACGATCACCAGCAGCCGCCAGCGCAGCGGGAGCGCCTCCCGGACCAGTCGCTGCACCAGCTGGTCGACTATCTCCACCGGCGCCGTTTCGTTGCCATGAATGGCGCAGGAAAGTACCAGCCCGCGCTCGCAGCGCGCATGCGGCGTCAGCTCAAGGATCCCTTCCCCGAGCCAGTGCCAGCGGAAATGGGCCGTCTCGCCGTGAAAGTGATGGGGCAATCGCCCCGCCAGGGTTAATGCCAGAAAATGTTCCACCGCGCCCCCTTATTGCTGAAATGGATAAACCGAACCGAGCTGCAGGATCTGGGTCAACCGATCCAGCGCGTCGCGCCCTTCCCGCAGCAGCTGCGGGTCGGCGAGGTCGGCCTGGGTGAGACGATCACGATAGTAGCGATCCACCCAGTCATTGAGGGTGGCAAACAGCGTATCGTTCATCAGGACGTGCGGATTGACCGCCTGATACTCCTCGGCCGTCAACACCACCCGCAGGCGCAGGCACGCCGGACCGCCGCCGTTGGCCATGCTCTCGCGCAGATCGAACACCCGCAGGTCGGCGATAGGGTTATCCCCGGCCAGCAGCTCATTGAGGTATTCCCACACGCCGGCATGCTCCTGCGCTTCCTGAGGCAGGATAAGCGCCATGCTGCCATCCGCCCGGCTCACCAGCTGGCTGTTGAACAGATAGGTGGCAACCGCCTCTGCCACCGAGACCCGGCTGGCGGGAACCACCAGCGGCGTAAAACCCGGCACCCGCTGCGCCAGCTGCTGGAGAAGCGCGGTCTGGTCGGCAAAGGCCTGCTCATGGCAGAACAGGACCTGACGGTTGCTCACCGCGATGACGTCGTTATGAAAAACCCCCGTGTCGATCGCCGCCGGATGCTGGCGGGCGAAGATCAGCTGGCGGGGATTGACCTGATTGAGGCGCGCTACCGCCTGGCTGGCCTCAAGGGTTTGCCGCGCCGGATAGCGACGCGGCGCCTCCTCGCTCCCCCGGCGGCGGCCATAGACAAAGAGCTGGGCGCCGGGAGCGCCATACTCGCCGCCGAGACGATTATGGTTCGCCGCCCCTTCGTCGCCAAACCAGGCCGAGGCGGGCAGCGCCGGGTGGATAGCAAATCGCGTGCGGTCGGGGAAAATCGCCTGCAGCAGCGCCTCTGTAGTCGGTGCTTCGCTGGCGCGGTGGAATTTATCCTGCAGATTCGCCACCGTCAGATGCACCAGGCCATCCAGCGAATCGGCGGAGGGACACACCGTCGCCGCGTTCGCCACCCACATCGCCGAGGCCGAACTCACCGCCGACAGCAGATCCGGCTCCTGCTGCGCCACCCGGGCCACCACCTGCTCATCGCTGCCGCTAAAGCCCAGCTGGCGCAGAAGCGGCACGTTGGGACGCTCCTGCGGCGGGATCACCGCCTGCGGGTAGCCAGCGTCGGCGAGGGCTTTCATTTTTTTCAGCCCCTGCTTTGCCGCCAGCTGCGGGTTAGACACCCGATAGCGATGCCGGGTGGAAGCCTCATTGCCAAAGGAGAGCCCGGCGTAGTGATGGGTCAGCCCGGGCAGACCGTCAAAGTTGACTTCGCGGGCGGTCATGACGCCTCCCCGGCCAGAAAGTCGAGCCCCGGGCTCAGGCTGGCGGGCAGCGTCAGGGTCGGCGATTCAAGGCTGGCCATCGGCCAGGCGCAATAATCGGCGGCATACCAGGCCCCCGGACGATGGTTACCGGACGCCCCGGTGCCGCCGAACGGCGCGGTACTCGCCGCCCCGGTCAGCGGTTTGTTCCAGTTAACTATCCCTGCCCGCGCCTCAAGCAGCAGTCGATCGAACTTCTCCCGTTCCGGGGAGATTAACCCACAGGAGAGACCGAAGCGGGTAGCGTTGGCTAAGGCAATCGCCTCCTCGAAAGTGTCGTAGCGCCAGACCCCAAGTAGCGGGCCAAACACCTCTTCATCCTCGACATTGGCCACGTCGCTCATGTCGACAATCCCCGGCGTTAGCAGCGACGTCCCGGCCTGCAATAACCGCGGCTCCAGCAGGGTGACCGCGCCAGCGGCGACCCGCTGCAGCCAGGCCTGATGCACTTTCTGCGCGGCTTGTTCAGAGATAAGCCCGCCGAGAAACGGCTGCGGCTCGGCGTCCCACGCTGCCGGGATCAGCCGTTGGCTCACCGTCACCAGCCGGGAGAGGAAGGCATCGCCCGCCTCTCCGCGTCGGACCAGCAGACGCCGGGCGCAGGTGCAGCGCTGGCCAGCGGTAATAAAGGCGGACTGGATGGTCAGATGCACCGCGGCATCCACGTCCCGCGGATCGTCGACGATCAGCGGGTTATTGCCGCCCATCTCCAGCGCGAGGATCTTCTGCGGTTGCCCGGCCAGCTGGCGATGCAGATGAAAACCGGTGGTTGAGCTGCCGGTAAACAGCAGTCCGTCGATATCCGCCTGGCCGCTGAGCGCCTCGCCGGTTTCCCGACCGCCCTGCACCAGGTTGAGCACCCCGGCGGGCAGGCCGGCCTGCTGCCATAGTTTCACCACCGCTTCGCCGCTGCGCGGGGTGAGTTCGCTGGGTTTAAAGACCACGGTATTGCCCGCCAGCAGCGCCGGCACGATGTGCCCGTTCGGCAGATGGCCGGGAAAGTTATAGGGGCCAAACACCGCCAGTACGCCGTGCGGCCGGTGACGCAGCGTGGCGGCGCCGTCGGGCAGGTCGCTGTGCTGTTCGCCGGTGCGGACGTGGTAGGCCTTCACCGAGATCGCCACCTTGTTGATCATCGCCGTCACTTCCCCGGCCGCCTCCCAGCGCGGCTTTCCGGTCTCGGCGCCGATAACCGCCGTCAGCTCCGCCTTACTGGCTTCCAGCAGAGCGGCAAACTTTTCAACGATCGCCTGACGGGCGGCAAACGGCAGCCGCGCCCAGGACGGGAACGCCTGGCGGGCAGCCGCCACCGCCTCGGCAACCTGCCCGGCATCCGCCGCCTCGCCCTGCCAGACAACCTTCAGGTTAACCGGATCCTGTTTACTGAAACCTGGCCCACGGCCGGGCCGCCACTCGCCGTTAATCCACAGACTCATGCAGTTTTCTCCTCAGGGATCAGGCGCACCATGCGCACCTGGTCGCCAGCATGACACTTCAGCATATCCAGTTCGCGGGCGCTGAGGGTCAGCGTCTCGCCATCCGGATCGGCATGTACCAGCAGAGCGCGGAACTGGTGATACTGTTCATTCGCCACCAGGCACAGCGGCCAGTCACCGGGCGAGGTTTCACCTGCCTCGGTGGTCACCAGACGGCTTTTGCGGATCGCCCGCACCCGGTCGATGTCGCACTCCAGAGTCGGGCCGCCGTCGAAAATATCGATGTAGTTCAGGTAGCGGAACCCCTCTTTCTCCAGCACCGTCCGGGCCGGGGCGGTCTGCGGATGAACCTTGCCGATCACCGCCTGTGCCTCAGGGGAAAGGAAATCGATATACAGCGGATGCTTGGGCATCAGGGCGGCAATGAAAGCCTTCTGTCCGGTGCCGCACAGGTAGTCGGCACGGGAAAACTCCATGGCGAAAAAGCGTTTGCCCAGGCTCTCCCAGAACGGCGAGTAGCCCTGCTCGTCAATCACCCCGCGCATCTCGGCGACCACCTTCTCATTGAAGCGCTCGCGAAAGGCGGCCATAAATAAGAAGCGTGATTTCGACAGCAGATAGCCATTGCCCTCTTTGCGCCACTGCGGGTCGAGGAACAGGGTACACAGCTCGCTGCTGCCGGTATGATCGTTGCTGAGAAACAGCGTCGGCAGCGCCTGATAGACGTTGAGCTCCTTCGAGGCATGGACCTGGGTGCCGACCCGGTAGTTATACCAGGGATCGTTGAGCCCCACCGCCACCTCGATCGCGCAGATGCCCACCACCGCGCCGCTTTCGCTCTCCTCCAGCACAAAGACATAGCCCTGCTCGCTTTTCGGTAGCTCGCCGCGCCAGGTCTGCTGCGAGCGGGCGATCCGCGCCGCGAGGGTCGCTTCATCCACCGGCAGCGAGGTCAGCCCGCCGCCGGTCTCCGCTGCCAGCTTCAGCAGCCCGGGCAAATCGCCCGGCTCCACCGGTCGAATAACCATCATGATGAGACTCCTGCCACGAAACGCGCGCAGGCCCGCTCGACGCGATCCAGCCCGCTGTTCACCTCTTCTTCACTGACGTTCAGCGCCGGCGCGAAACGCACCACGTTGGCGCCGGCGATCAGAATCATCACCCCCTCTTCCGCCGCCAGGTTACTGAGGGTTTTCGCCTTCCCGGCCCAGGCGTCGTTTAGCACGCAGCCGAGCAGCAGTCCCAGGCCGCGGATCTCCTTGAACAGGCCATAGCGGGCGTTAATTGCCTGCAGGCGTTCACAAAACCACTGATGGCGCTGTCTGACGCCGGAGAGCACTTCCGGGGTGTTGACGATCGACAGCAGTTCGCCGGCCACCGCCCCGGCCAGCGGGTTACCGCCGTAGGTGGTGCCGTGGGTGCCGACGGTCATCACGCTGGCGCAGGCCTCTGTCGCCAGCAGCGCGCCAATAGGGAAACCACCGCCCAGCGCTTTGGCGGTGGTCAGCACATCGGGCGTCACGCCGTAGTGCATATAGGCATACAGCTCGCCGGTGCGCCCGACCCCGGTCTGCACTTCATCGAAAATCAGCAGGGCGTTGTGCTGGTCGCAAAGCTGACGCAGGCCGCGTAAAAACTCGACGCTGGCCGGCACCACGCCCCCTTCGCCCTGCACCGGCTCGACGATCACCGCGCAGGTCTGGTCATTGATTAAGGCCTTTGCCGACTCGAGATCGTTAAATACGGCATGCTGGATCTGCGGCGGCAGCGGGGCGAAATCCCGGGAATAGGCCGGCTGACCGCCCGCCGAGACGGTGAACAGCGTCCGCCCGTGGAAAGCGTTCTGAAAGGCGACGATGCCACTTTTCTCGCTGCCAAAGCGATCGTGGGCATATTTACGCGCCAGCTTGAGCGCTGCCTCATTGGCCTCGGCGCCGGAGTTACAGAAGAAGACCCGGTCGGCGAAGGTAGCATCGATAAGCATTTTGGCCAGACGCAGGATCGGCTCATTGGTGTAGCCGTTGCCGGTATGCCAGAACTTGCCGGCCTGGTCGGTCAGGGCTTGCACCAGACGCGGATGGGCATGCCCCAGCGCGTTCACGGCGATGCCGCCGGCAAAATCGATATACTCTTTGCCCTGCTGATCCCACAGCCGTGACCCGGCGCCCCGCACCGGAATAAACGCCGCTGGCGCGTAGACCGGCATCATCCATTCATCAAAGTGGTTACGCGTAATTGACTGAGACATATCGACCTCTTCCGGTAAATTAAAAGTAGCAATAATGTTAATAAATATGAGTTATTACGCTGTAAATGTAGATTGCACGGTTCGTGCCAGCCAGCGATAAAAATGCATAAACCGGATGAGATAACGCAGAATCAATGAGTTACAGCCGAACGCTATTCAGATAAAATGCATATTTAGTGAATAAGTATCCGACAAAGGGGGATAAACAGTGATTAAAGAAGATAAATTATGCAACGGTAAGATATAATTCTGTAATTGTGATCCTCTGCGAAATTTATCGTAGCTATTTGCCCTTTTTTGGCGCGGCATGCCCGCAAAAGGGGCACCCACGGCACGCTCATGCGCAGCGATTGGCAGAATGACGCATCCGGTGGCAGCCAGCCTGGCGAATTTCTGCTACCATCCCTGCACTATTCACCTTGCACAGTGGCAGCGACTATGAAATTCGTCTCTTTTAATATCAACGGCCTGCGTGCCCGCCCACACCAACTGGCCGCCATCGTCGAAAAACACCAGCCGGACGTGATTGGCCTGCAGGAAACCAAAGTTCACGACGACATGTTCCCTCTCGAAGAGGTCGCCAGGCTCGGCTATAACGTCTTTTATCACGGGCAGAAAGGCCATTATGGCGTCGCGCTGCTGACCAAAGAGACGCCGATTGCCGTCCGCCGCGGTTTCCCGGACGATGGCGAAGAGGCTCAGCGCCGCATCATTATGGCGGAGATCCCGTCGCCCTTCGGCAACGTCACAGTGATTAACGGCTATTTCCCGCAGGGTGAAAGCCGCGATCATGAAACCAAATTCCCGGCCAAAGCGGCGTTCTATCAGAATCTGCAGAACTATCTGGAGACCGAGCTCAACAAAGAGAATCCGGTGCTGATCATGGGCGATATGAACATCAGTCCTACCGATCTGGACATCGGTATCGGTGAAGAGAACCGCAAACGCTGGCTGCGCACCGGCAAATGTTCCTTCCTGCCGGAAGAACGGGAATGGATGGACCGCCTGCTGGGCTGGGGCCTGGTGGATACCTGGCGTCAGGCTAACCCCGACAATCATGAGCATTTCTCGTGGTTTGATTACCGCTCCAAAGGCTTCGACGATAACCGTGGGCTGCGCATCGATCTGCTGCTGGCCAGCCAGCCTCTGGCGCAGCGCTGCGTGGAAACCGGGATCGATTACGAGATCCGCGGGATGGAAAAACCGTCCGACCACGCGCCGGTGTGGGCCACCTTCCGGCCATAATTCACGCCCTTCTCTCGCCTCCCGCTGTGCGGGGGGCAGAATTTCCTGAGCAAAATCAACAAAGCGACGGTAAAGGATTGTGACCGTTGTCGGAACAGGATACTGTCGCGCGCACTTTTTGATGTCCACCGCGTCCAGACTGTACAGGAGCACCTCTCATGCAAAAGAAGCCGTCATCCGGCCATTGGTAAAGGGCTGGGACTTCTCGCGCTGGTGGCCACGCTGGCCGTTATCAGCCACCGCGTCGGTCTCCACGATCTGCTGACTCACCTGCATCTGCTTCAGGACACCCTCCGCCATCAGGGCGCCTGGGGATATCTGGTCTATGCTGCGCTGTTTATCATTGCCACCCTGTGTCTGATCCCCGGCAGCCTGCTGGTGATCGCCGGCGGGATGCTCTTCGGCCCGCTAACAGGCTCCCTGCTCTCGTTTACCGCCGCCACCCTCGCCTCTTCGCTGTCGTTTTTAATCGCCCGCTGGCTTGGACGCGATCTGCTGCAGCGCTATGTGGGCCATACCACCGTCTTTCAGGCGATTGAGCGCGGTATCGCCCACAGCGGCTGCGATTTCCTGATCCTCACCCGCCTGGTGCCGCTCTTTCCCTACAATATTCAGAATTACGCCTACGGCCTGACGGCGATCCGCTTCTGGCCCTTTACCCTGATCTCGGCCGTGACCACCCTGCCGGGTCTGGTCATCTATTCGGTAATGGCCAGCGAACTGGCCCGCGAGGGGGTAACCCTCGCCTTCGCGCTCAAACTGAGTCTCGCCGGCGGGCTGCTGTTTGCCCTGGTGCAGATAGGTAAACGGTTTGCCCGCGCCCGTCGCGTGGCGGCGTGCAGTGAGGAGGTGCGCCATGACCCAACCTGATCGCCGTCACCTGCGCCGCGCCCGGCTGGCCCTTGCCGTCGTGGTCGCCGCCGCTCTGGCCGCCTGGCTGTGGTTCCCTGGCGGGCGTACCTTTCTGCAGCAGAGTCTGACGGCATTAGCCTCCCTGGATCCGCAGCAGGTCAGAGGGTTTATCGCCGCCTGGGGGCCGCAGGCCGCGCTGGTCTCATTTGCGCTGATGATCCTCCAGGCGATCGTCGCTCCGCTGCCGGCTTTCCTGATTACCCTGGCGAACGCCGCCCTGTTCGGCGCCTTCTGGGGCGGGGCGCTGTCGTGGTTCAGCGCCATGGTCGGGGCCGGCCTCTGCTTCTGCATCGCCAGAGCGCTGGGGCGCGAAGTGGTGGAGAAACTCACCGGCCGCGCGGTGCTGCGCAGTGCCGACGGCTATTTCACCCGCTTTGGGCCGCAGACGATCCTGGTCTGCCGCCTGCTGCCGTTTGTCCCGTTTGACCCGGTCAGCTATGCCGCCGGACTAACCTCGCTGCGCTTCTGGCCCTTTATGCTGGCCACCGGCGTGGGCCAGCTCCCGGCGACTATCGTTTATTCCTGGGCCGGGAGTCTGCTCACCGGGGGCACCTTCTGGCTGGCCACCGGGCTTTCGCTGCTTTTTGCCCTGGCGGTGGTCATCTCTATCGCCAAAAATATTTACCGTGAACGTCATAAGAGATCGTCGCCATGAGCTTACCCCCGCTGGATTCTGTCCCCCTGATCCTTCGTCCGCAGGCCTGGCTGCACCGCCGGCATTACGGCCAGGTGCTGAGCCCCATTCGCTGGTGGGGTCGGATCCCGTGGCTGTTTTACCTGGTTTCGCTGTTCGTGGGCTATATTGAACGCCGCCGCTCGCCGCTGGATCCGGTGCTGCGCTCGCTGGTCAGCGCCCGCATCGCCCAGCTGTGCCACTGCGAATTCTGTATCGATATCACCAGCATGACCCTCGCGGCGCGGAGCGGGAGCCAGGACAAGCTGCTGGCGGTCGCCGACTGGCGCAGCAGTACGCTGTTCAGCGAAAAAGAGCGCCTGGCGCTGGCCTATGCCGAAGCCGCCACCCAGACGCCGCCGGCGGTGGATGATGCCCTGCGTAGCGCGATGGCCGCGCATTTTGACGCCCGGGCGCTCACCGAGCTGACCGCCCTGATCGGCCTGCAAAATTTATCAGCGCGGTTCAATGCCGCGATGGCGATCCCGGCTCAGGGGTTGTGCCAGATACCCACCTCTTCCTCGCAGAATAAGGAGTAACGATGCGCCGTTTGCGTGATTACAGCCTCTGTCTGTGCCTGCTGCTGCTCTGGCCGCTGGCGGTTAATGCCGACGACAGCTGGCGGCAGATTCAGACGGAAGCCCGCGGACAGACCGTCTGGTTTAACGCCTGGGGCGGCGATCCGGCCGTCAATCGCTATCTGGCGTGGGTCAGCGAAGAGGTCAAACGCTATTACGCAATCGACCTGCGTATTGTGCCTGTCGCCGACGCCGCCGACGCAGTGAAACGCATCCAAACCGAGGCGCAGGCCGGTCGTCGCCAGGGCGGGTCAGTGGATCTGCTGTGGATCAACGGCGAAAACTTTCGCACGCTTAAGCAGGCCGATCTGCTGCTCACCGGCTGGGCCGAATCGCTGCCCAACTGGCGCTATGTCGATCTGCAAAAGCCGGTACGGGAAGATTTTTCTGTCGCCACCGAGGGCGCGGAGTCGCCGTGGGGCAGCGCCCAGCTGACGTTTATCGCCCGCCGCGGGCAAACGCCGCAGCCGCCCACCAGCCCGCAGGCCCTGCTGGCCTTCGCCAGAGCCCATCCGGGCAGCGTAACCTACCCGCGGCCGCCGGACTTCACCGGTACCGCCCTGCTGGAGCAACTGCTGATCGCGCTCACCGACCAGCCAGCCGCCCTGCGCCAGCCGCCGCAGCCGGCGACCTTCGCGGCGGTCACCGCCCCGCTGTGGCGCTATCTCGATGCGCTGCACCCGGCCCTGTGGCGGGCGGGCAAGGATTTCCCGGCGTCGCCGGCGCGGATGGACGCCATGCTCAACCAGGGCACCCTCCGCCTGTCGCTGACGTTTAACCCCCTGCACGCCCGGCAGAAAGCCGCCAGCGGCGAATTACCGACGGACAGCTACAGCTTCGGCTTTACCGTGGGGACCCTCGGCAACGTCCATTTCGTTACCATCCCGGCTAACGCTCGCGCTATCGCTGGCGCCAAAGTAGTGGCCAATTTCCTGCTCTCCCCTGAGGCGCAATTGCGCAAGGCCGATGCCGCCGTCTGGGGCGATCCGAGCGTACTGGATCCGCAGCGTCTGCCTGACGGCCAGCGCCAGGCGCTGGCGGCAGCCCTGCCGCAGGATCTGCCGCCGGTGCTTGCCGAGCCTCACGCGGCATGGGTTGACGCGCTGGAGCAGGAATGGCTGCGCCGCTACGGTACCCACTGATCCTGCTGGCCTGGGGGGCGATGGCGGCGATCTATCTGCCGCTGCTCCCCGCCGCCGGGGAACTGGTGGGCGCTGCGCGCTCCCCGGCCCACTGGCGGGCGCTGTTCGCCGACCCGCAGCTGGGCCAGGCGCTGGCCGCCACGCTCGTCTCCACGCTGTTGTCCGTCGGCGGCGCGCTGCTGATCGCCCTGACCATCGTCGCCGCCCTCTGGCCTTCGGCCCGCTGGCGGCGGCTGGCTTCCCGTCTGCCGCTGCTGCTGGCGGTGCCCCATCTCGCCCTGGCGACGGCGGCGCTGCTGCTGTTCGCCGAAGGGGGCTGGCTCTGGCAGCAGTTGCCGTTTCTGACGCCGCCGGTCGACCGGTACGGCATTGGGCTTGGCCTGACGATGGCCCTGAAAGAGAGCGCCTTTGTGCTGTGGGTGATCTATGGCCTGCTGGGAGAGAAACGCCTCGCCGACCAGGCGACCGCCCTGAAGAGCCTCGGCTACGGCCGCTGGCAGTGCCTGCGCTGGCTGGTGCTGCCCGCCCTGCTGCCCGCCCTCGGCATGGTGCTGCTGGCCACCACCGCCTGGAGCCTGTCGGCGGTAGACGTCGCCCTGGTGCTGGGGCCCGGCAATCCGCCCACCCTCGCCGTGCTGGCGTGGCAATGGTTAAGCCAGGGCGATGAGCTGCAGCAGGCCAAAGGGGCGCTGGCCAGCCTGCTGCTGATGGCGATCCTCGGCGGGCTGGCGCTGGTCGCCTGGGGCGGATGGCGGCTACAGCGCCAGTACCAGCCCGATCTGCGCGGTGTTCGTCACCCGCATCCTCATGCCCTGCCCGGCCGCCTGCTGGCGGCGCTGCTGCCGCTGAGCGGTCTGCTGGGCGCGCTATTGCTGGCGGGGCTGGCGCGCTCGGCGCCGCCGCAGATGGATGCTCTGGGCAACAGCCTTGGGCTGGCGCTGGCGGCCTGCGCCCTCGGCGCGGCTGTCTGCCTGCTGTGGCTGGCCTGCGGCCCGGCGCGAGGCGATGGCTGGGTCTGGCTACCGCTGGTCCTGCCGGCCCTGCCGCTGGCCGACGGCCAGTACCGGTTGGCGCTGTATGCCTGGCTTGACGGTGACTGGTGGACCGTCCTGTGGGGCCATCTGCTGTGGGTGGTGCCCTGGATGCTGTTTATTTTGCGCCCGGCCTGGCGCCAGCGCGATCCGCGGCTGACGGTTGTCGCCCGCACGCTCGGCTGGGGATCCACGCGTATTTTCTGGTTGCTGACCCTGCCTTCGCTAACTCGCCCACTGCTGACCGCCCTGGCGGTGGGCTTCTCAGTGAGCATCGCGCAGTATCTGCCAACGCTATGGCTGGGGGCTGGCCGAATTCCGACGCTCACCAGCCAGGCGGTGGCGCTCAGCAGCGGCGGCGAGGCGCAGACGCTCGCCGCTCAGGCGCTGTGGCAATTACTGCTGCCGGCGGTATGCTTTACCCTGACGGCTCTGCTGGCCTGGCTGGCAGGCCGCTATCGACGAGGACTTCGCTAGTGCTAACCGTAAACCATCTGACTCTGAGCGTGAGACGCCAGCCGCTGCTGCGGGAGGTCGCCTTTTCGGTAGCCCCGGGGGAGGTGCTGACGCTGATGGGCCCCTCCGGTAGCGGGAAATCAACGCTGTTTGCCTGGATGATTGGCGCCCTGTCCGGCGATTTTCGCGCCCGAGGCGAACTGTGGCTCAACGAACGGCGTTGCGATACGCTGCCGACAGAGCAGCGGCGCATCGGCATTCTGTTTCAGGACCCGTTACTGTTCGACCATTTCAGCGTCGGGCAAAATTTACAGCTGGCGCTGCCGGAGAACGTGCGCGGCGAGGCGCGAAAAACCGCGGTGGAGGAAGCGCTTAGCCGCGCCGGGCTGGCGGGCTTCGCCCCGCGCGATCCGGCCACGCTCTCCAGCGGGCAGCGGGCGCGGGTGAGCCTGCTGCGCGCCCTGCTGGCGCGCCCCGAGGCATTGCTGCTTGATGAGCCCTTCAGCCGCCTGGATGCCAGCCTGCGCGCCGGGTTCCGCCGCTGGGTCTTTGAAGAACTGGCCCGCCAGGCCATTCCGGCGATCCTGGTGACCCACGATCGCGAGGACTGCCCGCCGACGGGGCGCTGCCTGGCGATGGAGCGCTGGCAATGAAGGACAATAGCGTGCAAACCTGCGTTACCGCAAAGAAATCGGCGCCTGGCGAGTGGAGAATACGCCCTCCACTTTTTACCGTCGGGCATTTCGATGAAACGTGTTTCTCAATTGACCGCACTCGCCCTGCTCATGGGGCTTGCTGCTTCCACTACCTGCGCCGCTGAAACCATGCCAGCGCTCACTCTCTCCCACCTGCAACAGCAGCACGGCGTGGCCATCGACACCCGGCTGAGCGCTTATTACAACGGCTGGCCGCAGCGCGCCAACGGCCCGGAAGGCCATGAGCCGCAGGCCCTCAATCTTTCCGCCCGCTGGCTCGGCGCCATGAGCGACGATCAGCTCCGCGCCTGGGCTAAGCAGCACCAGCTCCAGTCCGATACCCCCATCGCGCTGTACGGCAGCCCGGAGGATAACGTCAGCGTCGCGGCGCGGCTGAAACAAACGGGTTTCACCCGGCTCAGCACCCTGAGCGATGCGCTGAGCCAGACCGACCGTCTGCAAAAGCTGCCGCACTTTGAACAGCTGGTCTACCCCCAGTGGCTGCACGACCTACAGCAAGGGAAAGCGGTCGCCGCCGCCCCGGCAGGCGATTGGAAAGTGTTTGAAGCCGCCTGGGGAGCGCCGAAGCTCTATCTGCTGAGCCATATCCCTGGCGCGGGCTATATCGATACCAATGAGGTGGAGAGCGAACCGCTGTGGAATAAAGTGTCCGACGCGCAGCTGAAGGCGATGCTGGCGAAGCACGGCATCCGGCATGACACCACGGTGATCCTCTATGGTCGCGACGTCTACGCCGCAGCGCGGGTGGCGCAGATCATGCTGTACGCCGGGGTCAAAGACGTGCGCCTGCTTGACGGCGGCTGGCAGACCTGGTCCGACGCCGGGCTGCCGGTAGAGCGCGGTATGCCGCCGGCGCAGCAGCCGGCGCCTGATTTCGGCGCGCCGATCCCCGGCCAGCCGCAGCTGATACTGGATACCGAACAAGCCCGCGGGCTGCTGCATCGTCAGGACGCCTCGCTGGTCAGCGTCCGCTCGTGGCCGGAGTTTATCGGCACCACCAGCGGCTACAGCTATATCAAGCCGAAGGGCGACATCGCTGGGGCCCGCTGGGGCCACGCCGGGAGCGACTCCACGCACATGGAGGATTTCCATAACCCGGACGGCACCATGCGCAGCGCCGACGATATCGCTGCCCTGTGGCGCCAGTGGAACATTCTGCCGAGCCAGCAAGTGGCATTCTATTGCGGGACCGGCTGGCGGGCCTCGGAAACCTTTATGTATGCCCGCGCCATGGGCTGGCCGCACGTCGCGGTGTACGACGGCGGCTGGTACGAATGGAGCAGCAACCCGCACAATCCGGTGGCCCGCGGAGAGCGCGGCCCGGAAAGCAGTCAGTAACTCGCCCCGCCTCAGCGCGTCGCCCTTTGTCGGCGACGCGCGATACCCCGTTTACGCTGTGGTCGTTACCCGCTTTAAGGTCTGGTAGCCACTGCAGATGCGCGTCGCCGTCGTCAGCCAGCACAGCGCGCCAAACAGCCACGCCAGCCAGGCGAAATGCGCCGGAAACAGGCAGCCGAGGACAAACAACAGGATGGTCTCCGTCCCCTCCGTCAGTCCCCCGAGATAGTACAGCGATTTATGGGCGTAGCCGGGATTGGCGATCTGGTGCCTGGCCGCCAGGGCGGCAAAAGCGAGAAAGCTGCTGCCGGTGCCGATAAAGGCAAACAGCAGCCAGCCGCCCGCCAGGGCATTGTTCAGCGGATCCGCCAGAATAAAGCCGAACGGCACCAGGGCGTAAAAGAGAAAATCCAGCGCAATATCGAGAAAGCCGCCCGCGTCCGTGAGCCCGCGCCGCCGCGCCAGAGCGCCGTCCAGGCCATCCAGCAGGCGGTTAAGGAGAATGGCCGCCAGCGCCGCGCCATACCACCCCAGCGCCAGAAAGGGCAGAGCCAGCACGCCGATGGCAAAACCAACCAGCGTCAGCCCGTCCGGTGAGATGCCGGGGCGGTCAAGGGCGCCGGCGACAGCGTTAAGCAGGGGTTTAAGGCGCGGATGCAGGTGGCTATCAAGCACGAAGGTCTCCAGCAGGGTTGGCGGTTGTCAGTTACGGTCTATGGCGGTGATAATAGGCCATATTCGTCTTATTAACCTTGATGCTTATGCTAAAAATGATTGATGTTGTCGCCGCCATTATTGAACAGGATGGCCAGATTCTGCTGGCGCAGCGTCCGCCCCACGCCGACCAGCCGGGGATGTGGGAGTTCGCCGGCGGCAAAGTGGAGCCGGGTGAAAACCAGCCGCAGGCGCTGGCCCGCGAACTGCAGGAGGAGATGGGCATCATCGCCCGCCCGGCTTGCTATATCGCTAGCCATCAGCGGGAGGTCTCCGGCCGCCGGATCCATCTGCACGCCTGGTGGGTGCCGCACTTTCAGGGCACGCCGCTGGCCCACTATCACACTCAGCTGCGCTGGTGCCTTCCCACAGAAGCGCTGGCCCTCGATCTCGCCCCGGCCGATATTCCTCTGCTGCACGCCTTTATCGCCCAGCGCCCCACCCTTTCCGTCCGCTGATCCGCCCGCCGCCTCGTCATCGCTTTTAGTTATGACGAGCGGGCAATTATAAATTTTGTTGTCGGCTCAATTTTTCCTTGCTTGCCTAAGGATTAGCGGTGTTATAGTCGGAAAATCGGTTTTTTCAAGGACCGAATCATAATAAATACATGCAACCACAACCATAAGGGGAACTGATATCTATGGATCAGACGTGCACTCTGGAAGGCTTTCTCACCCGCGTTCAACAGCGCGATCCTCATCAAACCGAATTTGCTCAAGCCGTCCGGGAGGTGATGACCACCCTGTGGCCTTTCCTTGAGGAAAATCCGCGCTATCGTCAGCTTGCTTTGCTGGAACGTCTGGTGGAACCGGAGCGCGTGATCCAGTTCCGCGTGGTGTGGGTGGACGACCGCAATCAGGTCCAGGTCAACCGCGCGTGGCGCGTGCAGTTCAACTCGGCCATCGGCCCGTATAAAGGCGGGATGCGTTTTCACCCGTCGGTTAACCTGTCGATTCTCAAATTCCTTGGCTTCGAGCAGACCTTCAAAAACGCCCTGACCACTCTGCCGATGGGCGGCGGGAAAGGCGGCAGCGATTTCGATCCTAAAGGCAAGAGCGATGGCGAAGTGATGCGTTTCTGCCAGGCGCTGATGACCGAACTCTATCGCCACCTTGGCCCGGATACCGACGTACCGGCGGGCGATATCGGCGTCGGCGGTCGCGAAGTCGGCTTTATGGCCGGAATGATGCGCAAGCTCTCCAACAACAGCGCCTGCGTCTTCACCGGTAAAGGACTCTCCTTTGGCGGCAGCTTGATCCGTCCGGAAGCCACTGGTTACGGCCTGATCTACTTCACCGAAGCGATGCTCAAACGTCACGGCCTCGGCTTCGAAGGCGCTCGCGTGGCGGTCTCCGGCTCCGGCAACGTCGCGCAATACGCCATTGAGAAAGCGATGGAGCTTGGCGCGCGGGTGGTGACGGCCTCCGACTCCAACGGCACCGTCGTTGACGAAGCGGGCTTCACCAAAGAAAAACTGGCCCGCCTGATCGACATTAAAGAGCGTGCCCACGGCCGCGTGGCCGATTACGCCCGCGAATTTGGCCTCACCTATCTTGAAGGCCAGCAGCCGTGGTCAGTGCCGGTGGATATTGCCCTGCCTTGCGCGACCCAGAACGAACTGGACGTCGATGCCGCCCGCCAGCTGATTGCCAATGGCGTCAAGGCCGTGGCGGAAGGCGCCAACATGCCGACCACCATCGCCGCAACCGACCTGTTCCTGGAAGCTGGCGTGCTGTTTGCCCCGGGCAAAGCGGCCAACGCCGGCGGCGTGGCGACTTCCGGTCTGGAGATGGCGCAGAACGCCGCGCGCATGGGCTGGAAAGCGGAAAAAGTGGATGCCCGCCTGCATCACATCATGCTGGATATCCACCACGCTTGCGTGCAGTACGGCGGCGAAGCGAAGCAGACCAACTACGTGCGCGGCGCGAATATCGCCGGTTTCGTGAAGGTTGCGGATGCTATGCTGGCCCAGGGCGTGATTTAACCTCCCCTAACTCCATCCCGGCGGCAGCCCGCCGGGATGCGTCTCACGACGTCATCGTGATCACAACTTTCCCCAGATGCTGACCACTGTCCAGACAGGCATGGGCCTCGGCAATCTCCGCCATCGGGTAGCTGGCGTAGATCAGCGGCTTGCATTTCCCTGCCTCTAGCAGCGGCCAGACGTGGCGGCGCAGCGCCTCGGCAATCTGTTGTTTCTCCGCCGCCGTCCGGCCGCGCATGGTCGAGCCGGTGACGGTGGCTCGCTTGAGCATCAGAGTCTGAATATCAACCTCATGAGCGATTCGCCCGCCCATAAAGCCGATGATGACCAGTCGTCCATCCTTTTTCAGTAGCCCAAGGTTGCGGTTAAAGTAAGGGCCGCCAACAATATCCAGAATGACGTCCACCCCTTCATCGTTGGTCAGCTGGCCGATTTTCTCGGCAAAATCATCGGTTTTGTAGTTAATCGCCGTAGCATAGGGACGTAGCGCAGCAATTTTTTCGTCCTGGCCGACGGTGGCATAGACGGTCATCCCCAGCGCGTGGCACAGCAGGACCGCGGTGGTGCCAATCCCGCTGGCGCCGCCGTGGACCAGAATGCTTTCGCCAGGCTGCAGCTTACCCAGCTGGAAGACATTCGCCCAGACGGTGAAGAAGGTTTCCGGAATGGCGGCCGCTTCGCTAAAGCTGAGGCCCGCCGGGATCGGCAACGTCTGGCCTGCCGGCACGGCGCAGTATTCGGCATAGCCGCCGCCGTTGGTCAGCGCGCAAACGCGATCGCCGGGCGTAAACGCTGTGACCTGCGCGCCGACCTTAACAACCACGCCCGCCACCTCGAGGCCGGGCACGGGGGTGACGCCCTCAGGCATGGGATACAGACCCTGGCGCTGCAGAATATCCGGCCGGTTGACGCCCGCCGCCTTCACCTCAATGAGCACCTCATGCTCCCCGATGGTGGGAATCTCCCCTTCGCGGATCTGCAATACCTCCGGGCCGCCCGGTTGGCTGATAGCAATATATTTCACGGGTCCTCCTTATCACCTGTGAGAGAAATGGGGCATCGGCATCAGGAAAAGCGCAGCGGGCATCCCCTGCTCAGGGGCCCCGCGTCCAGGCTCTTCCCGGCTGTTTAGTGTAGACCATTGGCCTGACTGGCGGAGAAGCGGTGGCCGCGGGATAACGCATCCTCGCGACCACCGGCGGGTTACTGCGGCGGCGGCGCGGTATCGTCTGCCGCTTTTTTGCCTTTCGGCTTCCCTTTACCTTTGCTGAACGACTTCTTCGCCCCGCCCGGCGCCACCAGGCCGCGGAACTGACGCACCGGCGTGCTGCGCGCCTGATCGATCAGTTGATACAGCGTCCCCACCAGCGGCTGCATAAAGTCCTGATAGCGGCACTGTTTCTCGCTGATCTGCGTCAACACCGACTCCCAGTGGGCGGTCATGTCCGGTCGCCCGGCCATCTCCGGCAGGGAATGAATGAGCGCCCTGCCGGCCTCCGAAGAGTGGATATAGCGCCCCTTTTTGCTCAGGAAACCACGCTTGAACAGCAGCTCGATAATCCCTGCGCGGGTCGCTTCCGTGCCGAGGCCGTCGGTGGCGCGGAGGATCTTCTTCAGATCTTTATCCTGCACGAAGCGGGCAATCCCGGTCATCGCCGACAGCAGCGTGGCGTCGGTAAAGTGGCGCGGCGGCTGGGTCTGACGCTCCACCACCTCGCCCCTCTCGCACAGCAGTTCATCGCCTTTGGCCACCACCGGCAGCGGCGTGCCGTCGTTCTCTTCATCGCGCTCTTTGCTGCCAAGCAGCGTCCGCCAGCCCGCCTCGGCCAGAAAACGCGCCTTGGCGACAAACTTGCCGTTGGCGATCTCAAGATCAATCTGGCATTTGCGGAACACTGCGTCAGGGCAGAACTGCATCAGATACTGGCGGGCGATCAGGGTGTACACCTTCGCTTCGTTATCGGTGAGCTTCACCTGGCTGCTGCGGGCAGTTGGGATAATCGCATGGTGCGCGTCGACCTTTTTATCATCCCAGCAGCGGTTGCGGATCTCCGGATCCACTACCGGCTGCGGCAGCAGGCCCGCCGCATGGACGGCAATCGCATTCAACACCGCATGGCGGCCAGCGAAGTGCTCTTCCGGCAGATAGCGGCTGTCCGAACGCGGATAGGTGATGAGTTTGTGGGTTTCGTACAGCTTCTGGCAGATATCCAGCACGTTCTGCGCGCTGAAGCCGAAACGTTTGGCCGCCTCAATCTGCAGCGCCGACAGCGAGAACGGCAGCGGCGCGGGTTCGGAATCGCGCTTATCGTTATAGCCGGTCACGATTGCCGGCTGGCCTTCGATGCGCTTAACCACATGCTCGGCCAGCGGACGATGCAGCAGGCGCCCTTCTTCATCCTGGTAAGGTTCGCAGGCTTCGCTCGGCACCCAGGTGGCGACAAAACGCTCCTCCTGCGGCGTGACGATATGCGCCTTCACGTCGAAGAAATCTTTGGCGACGAAATTTTCAATCTCTTCATCGCGACGGACCACCAGGCCAAGTACCGGGGTCTGCACCCGCCCCACCGAGAGCACCCCCTGATAGCCGGCGTTGCGCCCCAGCAGGGTGTAGGCGCGGGTCATATTGATGCCGTACAGCCAGTCGGCGCGGGCCCGCGCCAGCGCCGACACGCAGAGCGGCACGAACTCGCTGTTGGCGCGCAGACGGTTGATCGCCCGCTCCACCGCCTGCGGGTTGAGATCGTTAATCAGACAGCGCTGCACCTGCTGACGCTTCTCCGGCGCCAGCTGTAGGTAGTCGAGTACTTCGTCCACCAGCAGCTGCCCTTCTCTGTCCGGGTCGCCGGCGTGGATAACCTCCTCGGCGTCGCCGAGCAGGCGCTTGATGACATTCAGCTGTTTGGTGACCGAGGGCTTTGGCTGCAGCTGCCATTTCTCCGGCACAATCGGCAGATCGTTGAGATTCCACCGGGCATAGCGGCTGTCGTAGATGTCCGGCTGCGCCTGCTCCAGCAGGTGGCCGATACACCAGGTGACCACCTGCCCGTTGCCGCACTCAATATAGCCATCGCCTTTGCGGTGCGGTTTAGGCAACACATCGGCGATAGCCCGACCGAGACTCGGTTTTTCTGCAATAAACAACCGCATCGAATCAACGGATCTCGATCATGGGTCGCCCGCCGCGGGCGGTCACCAGCTCGCCGATGGCGGCCAGCTTAATGCCGAACTCCGCCGCGGCGGCCTGAACTTCCGCCTCCGCCTCCGGGGTCACCGCCAGCAGCAGACCGCCGGAGGTCTGCGGATCGCACAGCAGATCCCGCCACTCCGTCGGCATCTCGCCCATGAGATGGCCGTAGCTGGCAAAGTTGCGCCCGGTGCCGCCCGGCACCGCGCCGGCGGCGATATAGTCCTCCACCCCCGGCAGTTTTGGGATATCGGCATAGCGCAGCTGCGCCTGCACGCCGGCCCCGCGGCACACCTCGCTGAGATGGCCGAGCAGGCCAAAGCCGGTGACGTCGGTCATCGCCTTCACCCCGTCGATGGCGGCAAACGCGGCGCCGGCGAGGTTCATCTGGCACATGGTCTCCGTCGCTAACCCTTGATGCTCTGGCTTGAGCAGCGATTTTTTCTCCGCGGTGGTCAGTACGCCGATCCCCAGCGGTTTAGTAAGATACAGTTTGCAGCCCGCCTGGGCGGTGCTGTTTTTCTTGATGCGCTCGGTGGGCACCACGCCGGTGACCGCCAGACCGAAGATCGGCTCCGGGGCGTCAATGGAGTGGCCGCCCGCCAGCGCGATCCCCGCCTGCTGGCAGGCAAAGCGCCCGCCCTCCACCACTTCGCGAGCGATTTCCGGCGCCAGGGTGTTGATCGGCCAGCCGAGGATGGCAATCGCCATAATCGGTTTCCCGCCCATAGCGAAAATATCGCTGATGGCGTTGGTGGCGGCGATGCGGCCAAAGTCGAACGGGTTATCGACAATCGGCATAAAGAAATCGGTGGTGCTGACGATCGAGGTGCCATTACCGAGATCGTAAACGGCGGCATCATCGCTGGTTTCGTTGCCGACAAGCAGGTTTGGGTCGACAAACTTCGCCTGCTCGCTATGCAGGATAGTTTCCAGCACTTTCGGGGAAATTTTACAACCACAACCGGCTCCGTGGCTGTATTGCGTTAAACGAATGGCTTGCTCGCTCATGGACATCTCCTGTCATTGCAATCCCGCTATGTTAGCGCCCAAACGCCAGGGTGGTAAGTACGACAGTCTGAAATCGCGTATGGTTGCTCATTAAGCAGACAAAAAGCCGTTTTTGCGAGACGCGACAATTTTTTCCCGACCATTTTCACTTTTACTTAAAGATGACAGAAATGTGACAGCACAGGACTGTCTTCTCTGGAATGATTATGACGTAAGGAAATTCTAATGAAAAAGCGTGTTCTTGCCCTTTGCCTGGCCAGTTTCTTCTCCGTTAACGCCTTTGCTCTGGTTCCCCCCGGGAACGATGTCACCACCAAGCCCGATCTCTACTATCTGACCAATGCCCAGGCCATCGACAGCCTGGCTCTGTTGCCACCACCGCCGGCAGTGGGCAGTATCGCATTTTTAAACGATCAGGCGATGTATGAGCAAGGACGTCTGCTGCGCAATACCGAGCGCGGGAAGCTGGCGGCAGAGGATGCCAACCTCAGCGCGGGCGGCGTGGCCAACGCCTTCTCCAGCGCCTTTGGTTCGCCGATCACCGAGAAAGACGCGCCGCAGCTTCACAAACTGCTGACCAATATGATTGAAGACGCCGGCGACCTGGCGACCCGCAGCGCGAAAGAGAAATACATGCGCATTCGCCCGTTTGCGTTCTATGGCGTCTCCACCTGCAACACCACCGAACAGGACAAGCTGGCGAAAAACGGCTCTTACCCGTCCGGGCATACCTCTATCGGCTGGGCCACCGCCCTGGTGCTGGCGGAGATCAACCCGCAGCGGCAAAACGAGATTTTGAAGCGCGGCTATGAGCTCGGCGAGAGCCGGGTGATCTGCGGCTATCACTGGCAGAGCGATGTCGATGCGGCGCGCATCGTCGGCTCCGCGGTGGTCGCTACGCTGCACACCAACCCGGCCTTCCAGCAGCAGTTGCAGAAAGCCAAAGATGAATTCGCGAAAAGGCAGAAGTAACGTCATCGCCGTTGCATTCCCGGATGCGGCGCTTGGCGCGTCTTGTCCGGGCAACAAAAACCGCGATTGATTCGAATGGTAGGGGTTGTAGGCCGGGTAAGGCGCGAGCCGCCACCCGGCATAGATGCGGCTCCGAGCCTGCTGCCATCGCCCGGCGGCGCTGCGCTTGCGCGGCCAGCCGGACAGTTCCCTCTCCCTCCGGGAGAGGACCAGGGTGAGGGGAAGCACTGCAGTGTGGTTGTTTATGTTATCTGTGGCTTCAGCGTAGTTTGCGCTCCCGGTTAATCGTCTGCGTTATGTCACTCATGGCGCCGGGAGCGCACAGGGGGCGGCCAGTCGCCGCCGCCCCCTGTACCCCCGGGCTCCGGCCAGCAAAATCGCCGCTGCGCGGTCCCTTCGACTTATCCCTGCAGGCTTCGGGTCGGGCCGAGGCAGCATCTCTGCAAAACACGGCCCTCAGCCCGCATCCATGCGGGCTGCCCCGGCCTGCCGGGAACGTCTCAGCGATTTTGAGGCCGTCAGCACCGGCAGTTTCAGCAAGAAAAGTGAATAAATTAACGACAGGTCGTACGAACGTAGGCCGGGTAAGGCGCAGCCGCCACCCGGCACAAAATCAGCTCTGTGCCCGCTGTCCTTGCCCGGCGGCGCTGCGCTTGCGCGGGCCTACAGACAATCAGAGCCGGATGCGTTGGCCGGGTAAGGCGCCAGCCGCCACCCGGCATAATAAGCACCGACTCAGAATCGCGTCACAAACGGCGCGGTATCCGGCAGGGCAATGGTGGTTGAGGCTTTTAGCTGCGGCGTCCCCAGATAGAGGAAGCCGACGATTTTATCCTGTTCGCGGCACTCGAAGCCGGCCCGCACCACCGGACTCTCGGTCAATGCTCCGCTGCGCCAGATACCGTTGAATCCCTGAGCCAGGGCCGCCATCTGCATCGCCATCACCGCGCAGCCAGCGGACATCTCCTGCTCCCAGCGCGGCACCTTAGGGTGGTCTTCACAGCGCGCGACCACGGTAATAATCAGCGGCGCGCGGAACGGCGCATTGCGGGCTTTCTCTATTCCCTTCTCATCCTGGCCGGCCTCTCTGGCCCCTTTTTCCAGCAACTGGCTGAAGCGCTCGCGGCCGTCATCGGCGATAATAAAGAAGCGCCACGGCTGCAGGGTGCCATGATCCGGGGCGCGCAGCCCGGCGCGCAGAATGTTTTCCAGCTGTTCGCCCGCCGGGGCAGGTTCCGCCAGGCGGGAAGCGCTGCGGCGATTAAGCAGTAGATCGAGAGCATCCATCTGTATAACTCCTGTGATGTCATTTTTCATAAAATTAACATGCACAAGGATTTTGTTACAGCGCGGTCGGTGATTCCTGCTGACAACCGACGGCTCACTCTTTAGGATAGCCAGACGCGGCGGCCCCTGCGGCCTGCCCTTTTTAGATAACGTTAGGGAGAAGACATGCGAACCCTTTGGCGACTGATTGCCAGCTTTTTTAAATGGACGTGGCGGATACTCAACTTTATTCGCAAACTGGCCCTCAATGCGATCTTCCTGGTGCTGGTGCTGGTGTGTATCGGCATCTGGAGCCAGTTCAGCAGCACCACCAGCGAACATGCCGCGCGCGGCGCGCTGTTGCTGGATATTACCGGCGTGGTGGTGGATAAACCATCCGCCAGCAGCAAGCTCGGCGTGATTGGCCGCCAGCTGTTTGGCGCCAGCTCGGACCGTCTGCAGGAGAACTCCCTGTTCGATATCGTGCAGACCATTCGCCAGGCGAAGGATGACCGCAATATCACCGGTATTGTGCTGGATCTGAAAAACTTCGTCGGCGGCGACCAGCCATCCATGCAGTACATCGGCAAAGCGCTGCGCGAATTCCGCGATAGCGGCAAACCGGTGTATGCCGTCGGCAGCAGCTACAGCCAGGGCCAGTACTACCTGGCGAGCTTCGCCAACAAAATCTGGCTCTCGCCGCAGGGCGAGGTAGACCTGCACGGCTTCGCTACCAACGGGCTATATTACAAATCGCTGCTGGATAAGCTGAAGGTCTCCACCCATGTCTTCCGCGTCGGCACCTATAAATCCGCCGTCGAGCCATTCATCCGCGATGATATGTCCCCTGCCGCCCGCGAAGCGGATAGCCGCTGGATTGGCGAACTGTGGCAGAACTACCTCAACACCATTGCCGCCAACCGCCAGATCACCGCCCAGCAGCTCTTCCCGGGCGCCCAGGGCATTATCGATGGTCTGCGTAAGGTGGGCGGCGATACGGCGAAATATGCGCTGGACAATAAGCTGGTGGATGAGCTGGCGACCTCCACGGAAGTGGAAAAGGCGCTGACCAAACAGTTTGGCTGGAGCAAAGCGGATAACAATTACCGGGCGATCAGCTATTACGACTACAACGTGAAGACGCCGTCTGACCAGGGTTCCGCCATCGCGGTAATCTTCGCCAACGGCGCCATCATGGACGGTGAAGAGACCCCGGGCAACGTCGGCGGCGATACCACCGCAGCGCAAATTCGCGATGCGCGCCTCGATCCGAAAATTAAGGCCATCGTTCTGCGCGTAAACAGCCCGGGCGGCAGCGTAACCGCTTCGGAAATCATTCGTGAAGAGCTGGCGGCAGCCAAAGCCGCCGGTAAACCGGTAGTGGTCTCGATGGGCGGCATGGCGGCGTCCGGCGGCTACTGGATCTCCACCCCAGCGGATTACATCGTGGCGAACCCAAGCACCCTCACCGGCTCCATTGGCATCTTTGGGGTGATCAACACCGTGGAAAATACCCTCGGGTCGATTGGCGTCCACACCGACGGCGTCGCCACGTCGCCGCTGGCGGATGTCTCCAGCACCAAAGCGCTACCGCCGGAAGTGCAGCAGCTGATGCAGTTGAGCATTGAGAATGGCTATCAGCGCTTTATCACCCTGGTGGCTAACGCCCGTAAGAGCACGCCGGAGAAAATCGACCAGATCGCCCAGGGCCACGTCTGGACCGGGGAAGATGCTAAAGCCAACGGCCTGGTCGACAGCCTCGGCGACTTCGACGACACGGTGGCCAAAGCCGCCGAGCTGGCGAAGCTGAAAACCTGGCACCTCAACTACTATCAGGAAGAGCCGACCTTCTTCTCGATGGTGCTGGATAGCCTGACCGGCTCGGTACGCGCCTCGCTGCCGGCGGCCATTCAGGCCTGGCTGCCTGCGCCGGTCGCCGCGGCGGCCGAGACGGTGAAAGCGGAGAGCGACAAGCTGGCGGCGTTTAACGACCCGCAGAATCGCTATGCCTTCTGCCTGACCTGCGCTAACATCCGTTAATACGCAGCGGCTGCCCCGTCTCCCGGGGCAGCCTTTTTCCCTCTCCTGCCAACACTGCCACAAAGCCCGCGACCGACGCTGTATTTTTTCCTGCGTCTCTTTATACTGCGCCTGTCTACGACCAACCTAAGCGATGCTATGCAAAAAAAATCGATTTACGTTGCCTACACCGGTGGGACCATCGGTATGCAGCGCTCTGAACACGGCTATGTACCCGTTTCCGGCCATCTGCAGCGTCAGCTGGCGCTGATGCCGGAGTTCCATCGTCCGGAGATGCCGGACTTCACGATCCATGAATACCATCCGCTGATGGATTCATCCGATATGACCCCCGAGGACTGGCAGCACATCGCCGACGATATCCGCAGCCATTATGAGGAGTATGATGGCTTTGTGATCCTCCACGGAACCGACACCATGGCGTTTACCGCCTCGGCGCTGTCGTTCATGCTGGAAAACCTTGGTAAGCCGGTCATTGTGACAGGGTCACAAATCCCGCTGGCCGAGCTGCGTTCCGATGGTCAGATTAACCTGCTCAACGCCCTGTACGTCGCCGCCAACTATCCGATTAACGAAGTGGCGCTGTTCTTCAACAATCGACTGTTCCGCGGCAACCGCACCACCAAAGCCCATGCCGACGGCTTCGACGCTTTCGCCTCGCCAAATCTTGCCCCGCTGCTGGAGGCCGGGATCCATATTCGCCGTCTCGGTACTCCGCCGGCGCCGCAGGGTAGCGGAGAGCTTATCGTGCACCCCATCACTCCGCAGCCGATTGGCGTGGTGACGATTTACCCCGGCATCTCCGCCGACGTGGTGCGTAATTTTCTGCGCCAACCGGTGAAAGCGCTGATCCTCCGCTCCTATGGCGTCGGCAATGCCCCACAGAATGGCGAGTTTATTCAGGTGCTGGCGGAAGCCAGCCAGCGCGGTATTGTGGTGGTCAATCTGACGCAGTGCATGTCCGGAAAGGTGAACATGGGCGGCTATGCCACCGGCAACGCCCTCGCTCAGGCGGGGGTCATCAGTGGTTTCGATATGACAGTGGAAGCGACGCTGACCAAGCTACACTATCTGCTTAGCCAGCAGCTGGACGTTGACGCCATTCGCGCGGCGATGCAGCAAAATCTGCGTGGCGAACTCACCCCCGACGAGGCTTAAGGAGGACGTATGGCACATCGAGCGCTGTTACTGGTTGATTTGCAGAACGACTTTTGTGCCGGCGGCGCGCTGGCGGTTCCTGAAGGCGACAGTACCGTCGAGGTAGCCAATGCGCTTATCGACTGGAGCCTGGCGCGCGGCGAGCCCATCGTCGCCAGCCAGGACTGGCATCCGGCGGATCACGGCAGTTTCGCCAGCCAGCACCAGGTGGAACCCTACACCGAGGGCGAGCTGGACGGCCTGGCGCAAACTTTCTGGCCGGATCACTGCGTGCAGCACAGCGAAGGCGCGGCGCTGCATCCGCTGCTCAAGCAGCAGGCGATCGCCGCTGTGTTCCACAAAGGGCAAAACCGGATCATCGACAGCTATAGCGCTTTCTTTGACAACGGTCACCGGCAGAAAACCGAACTGGACGGCTGGCTGCGTGGTCAGGGGATCGTGGAGCTGACCGTTCTCGGCCTCGCCACCGATTACTGCGTTAAGTTCACCGTGCTGGATGCCCTGGCGCTGGGCTACGCGGTCAACGTCATCACCGACGGCTGTCGCGGCGTAAATCTGCAGCCGCAGGACAGCAGCCAGGCGTTTATGGAGATGGCCGCCGCGGGCGCCACGCTCTATACCCTCGACGACTGGCGGGAAACTCAGGCCTGATCCCTCCCCCCCCGGCGCCCCCGCGCCGGGTCTTCTTCTGCCGCCTCGCTATTGTCCATAAATTGAACTCTCTCGCAGTTTCAACAGGTTATTGCTGCTAGTCTGGCAAGGCTGTTTTTTCGCCACGCCATTTCCGTGGCGTGGTTATTTTTATGTCAAAGAAGAACCACTATGAAACGTTTGCCCTTGCTGGCAGCCTTGCCCTTGCTTTGCGCTTCCGCGCTCTCTGCCCAACCGCTGATGTCCGTCGGCTATTTTAACGGCGGCGGCGACGTCACCGCCGGGCCGGGCGGTGATATCGATAAGCTGGACGTCCGGCAGATCACCCATCTCAACTACTCGTTTGGCCTTATCTATAACGATGAAAAAGACGAGACCAATGCGGCCCTGAAGGATCCTGCTCATCTGCACGAGATCTGGCTGTCGCCGAAGGTGCAGGCGGATCTGCAAAAGCTCCCCGCCCTGCGTAAACAGAATCCGGACCTCAAAGTCCTGCTGTCGGTCGGCGGCTGGGGCGCGCGTGGTTTCTCCGGCGCGGCGGCGACCGCAGAAAGTCGCGCCGTCTTTATTCGTTCCGCGCAGAAAATCATCCAGCAATATGGTCTGGACGGCATTGACCTCGACTGGGAGTTTCCGGTCAACGGCGCCTGGGGACTGGTGGCCAGCCAGCCGGCTGACCGCGACAACTTCACTGCCCTGCTGAAATCGCTGCGTGAGGCAGTCGGTGAGCAAAAGCTGGTGACTATCGCCGTAGGCGCCAATGCCGAGAGCCCGAAAAGCTGGGTGGACGTCAAAGCGGTGGCCCCGGTGCTGAACTACATCAACCTGATGACCTACGACATGGCCTACGGCACGCAGTACTTCAACTCGAATCTGTATGACTCCAGCCACTGGCCGACGGTCGCCGCAGCGGATAAATACAGCGCCGATTTTGTGGTCAACAATTACCTGGCCGCCGGGCTTAAACCCAGCCAGATGAACCTCGGGATTGGTTTTTATGGCCGGGTACCGAAACGGGCGGTCGAGCCGGGGATTGACTGGACGAAAGCGGATGCGCAAAACAATCCGGTCACCCAGCCCTATTTTGGACCACAACAGATCGCGCTGTTTGCCTCGCTGGGCTATGACCTGAGCAAAGACACCTACGTGAAATACAATGATATCGTGGGCAAACTGCTCAACGATCCGCAAAAGCGTTTTACCGAGCACTGGGACGATGAGGCGAAGGTTCCGTGGCTGTCGGTGCAGTCCGCGGAGGGCAAGCCGCTGTTCGCCCTCTCCTATGAGAACCCGCGCTCGGTAGCCATTAAGGCGGACTATATCAAGGCGAAGGGCCTCGCCGGGGCCATGTTCTGGGAATATGGCGCCGATGACCAGAATCAGCTGGCCCGTCAGCTGGCGGAATCGCTGGGGATCAAACACTAATCATGGCTGTTCCGCCGCATCGTCGGCACCGGGAGGCGTGACGCAGGCAGCATCGCCTGCAATGCAGGTATATCGCGCCGCCCGGGATAGGTTATGATGCCTGTTATCCGCTGCGCCAGGGGTTGGCGCAGCTTAACCGTTTGACAGGAGGCAGGGGGCCATGGCCTATATCCCCAAAAATTACGCACGTCTGGAAGTGGGTTACCGCGAAAAGGCGCTCAAGCTTTTTCCCTGGGTGTGCGGACGCTGCTCACGGGAGTTTGTCTACTCCAATCTGCGCGAGCTGACGGTGCACCACATCGATCACGACCACTCCAATAACCCGGAAGATGGCAGCAACTGGGAGATGTTGTGCCTGTACTGTCACGATCACGAACATTCCAAGTACACCGAAGCCGATCAGTATGGCTCCACGGTGGTGGCAGGGGAAGATGCGCAAAAGAGCGTCGGCGAGGCCACCTACAACCCGTTTGCCGATCTGAAAGCGATGATGAACAAAAAGTAAGCGAAGCGGCTGACCGCCGGACGCGGTCATTCGACATGACGCCATCCGGCGCGCGGTTACCCGACGCCGGAACGTCTCACCGCCGGCCGGCGGTTTATTGCAGTTTAACGGTGGCGATCGGCTTCGGCACGATGCCAAAATCCTCTTTCAGCTGCTGTTTGCTCTTCATTACCATCTGCCCGCTGGTGTCAATGGTCATGTGCTGGGCGTCGGTGTTATACCGGGCCTGCCAGAGCATCACCAGCTGCAGGCTATTTTCCTTCTGCTCCGGCGTCAGCGCGACGCCATCCGGCCATTTTCCCAGCTCTACCGCCGTCGCCAGACGCTGATACACTTCCGGCGTCATACTGTCGATAATTTGCTCAATATCCATCTTCCGCTCACCTCCGCCTGGAATAATTTGCTGAATCGTTTCTTCAACCCTTGATTTGCTCGCCATTTTGCTCATCGGTGAAGCTCAGCGATGCCGAGTTGACACAATAGCGCTCGCCGGTCGGCTGCGGACCATCCGGAAACACGTGGCCGAGATGGGCATCACAGTTTCCGCAACGGATCTCAATGCGCTGCATGCCGTGCGAATTGTCGGTCAGATAGCGAATGGCCTCCGCGCTTACCGGCTCGTAGAAGCTCGGCCAGCCGCAGCCGGAGTCGTATTTAGTCTGGGAGTTAAACAGCGGCGCATCGCACACCAGGCAGTGGTACACGCCATTTTTCTTGTTGTGCAACAGCCGTCCGGTGAAAGGCGGTTCGGTGCCATGATGCTGCGTCACGTAAAACTGCATTTCGCTCAAGCCATTTTTCAGCTCTTCCGGGGTGGGTTTATTCGCCATGGGCTTACATCTCGCTTTGCAATGGACTACTTTCGCTCCAATTCTAACAAAACATTAACAATGAAGCGTACACTTTTGTTCTAAACTTATCCGGTGCCCACAGGCAGCCAGATAATTGTGACTTAAATCACGTTTTTATCTTAAATGCCCTTTAAAATTCCGCGCGCAGCCCCCATATGGAATTGGGCTCAAAGGGAAAGTGAGGCAAATCAATCGCGCAAAGGTCTGCTCAGGATTGATTTGTCGCAATGATTGACACGATTCCGCTTGACGCTGCGTAAGGTTTTTGTAATTTTACAGGCAACCTTTTATTCACTAACAAATAGCTGGTGGAATATATGACTATCAAAGTAGGTATCAACGGTTTTGGCCGTATCGGTCGCATTGTTTTCCGTGCTGCTCAGAAACGTTCTGACATCGAGATCGTTGCAATCAACGACCTGTTAGACGCAGAGTACATGGCTTACATGCTGAAGTATGACTCCACTCACGGTCGTTTCGACGGTACCGTTGAAGTGAAAGACGGTCATCTGGTCGTTAACGGTAAAAAAATCCGTGTTACCGCTGAACGTGACCCGGCTAACCTGAAGTGGGACGAAGTTGGTGTTGACGTTGTTGCTGAAGCAACCGGTATCTTCCTGACCGACGAAACCGCTCGTAAACACATCACCGCTGGCGCGAAAAAAGTCGTTCTGACTGGCCCGTCCAAAGACAACACTCCGATGTTCGTTCGCGGCGCTAACTTCGACGCTTACGCTGGCCAGGACATCGTTTCCAACGCTTCCTGCACCACCAACTGCCTGGCGCCGCTGGCTAAAGTTATCAACGACAACTTCGGTATCGTTGAAGGCCTGATGACCACCGTCCACGCTACCACCGCTACTCAGAAAACCGTTGATGGCCCGTCTCACAAAGACTGGCGCGGCGGCCGCGGCGCAGCTCAGAACATCATCCCGTCCTCTACCGGCGCTGCTAAAGCAGTAGGTAAAGTACTGCCAGAACTGAACGGCAAACTGACCGGTATGGCGTTCCGCGTTCCGACTCCGAACGTATCTGTTGTTGACCTGACCGTTCGTCTGGAAAAAGCAGCGTCCTACGAAGAAATCAAGAAAGCCATCAAAGCCGCTTCTGAAGGCGCTATGAAAGGCGTTCTGGGTTACACCGAAGACGACGTTGTTTCTACCGACTTCAACGGCGAAGTTTGCACTTCCGTGTTCGATGCTAAAGCGGGTATCGCACTGAACGACAACTTCGTGAAACTGGTTTCCTGGTACGACAACGAAACCGGCTACTCCAACAAAGTTCTGGATCTGATTGCCCACATCTCCAAATAAGTTGAGATGAAAAAGTAATCTGTAAGAGCGACTTCGGTCGCTCTTTTTTTTGTCTGCAGAGATAGGATTGCACAATGATAAATAAAATTTTTGCTCTCCCGGTGAATGAAACCATTTCTCCCGTGATCTCCCGTCGCCAGCTGGACGACCTGGAGCTGATTGTCATCGACCATCCGCAGGTGAAAGCCTCTGTGGCGCTGCAGGGGGCGCACCTGCTCTCCTGGAAACCCGCCGGTGAAGAAGAAGTTCTGTGGCTGAGCAACAACACCCCGTTTAAACAGGGCGTCGCCCTGCGCGGCGGCGTGCCGATTTGCTGGCCCTGGTTTGGTCCTTCTGCGCAGCAAGGTCTGCCGTCGCACGGCTTTGCCCGCAATCTGCCATGGACCCTGGAAGGTCATGACGAAGACGACAGCGGCGTAATGTTGACCTTTGCGCTCCAGCACAGCGCTGAAACCATGAAGCTCTGGCCGCACGAGTTCACCCTCTATGCCCGCTTTAAGCTGGGCAAGACCTGTGAAATCGAGCTGGAAGCCCACGGTGAATTCGAGACCACCTCTGCCCTGCACAGCTATTTCAACGTCGGCGATATCGCGGCGGTGAAGGTGAGCGGTCTTGGCGAGCGCTATATCGATAAAGTGAACAATGCCGAAGAAGGCGTTCTGAGCAACGGCGAGCAGACCTTCCCGGACCGCACCGATCGCGTCTATCTCAACGCCGACAGCTGCAGCGTGATCCATGACGACGCGCTAAACCGCACTATCGACGTGGTGCATCATCATCAGCACAATGTGGTGGCCTGGAACCCGGGCCCGGCGCTGTCCGTCAGCATGGGCGATATGCCGGACGATGGCTACAAAACCTTCGTTTGCGTCGAAACCTGCTGCGTAACCCAGCCGCAGAAAGCCAGCGAAGAGACGCCCTCTCGCCTGGCGCAAACCATCAGCGTGAAAAAACGCTAATAGCAAAAGCCCCGTTGGTAACGGGGCTTTTGTTTTTCTTTGCCGTGAACGATGGGTTAAACCATATCCAGCCGGGTTTTTCGCTGCGGCGGCGGATAGAGGCGGTCCAGCTGCGCGAGCTCTTCCCCACTAAGGACGATGTCGAGCGCTGCGGCATTCTGCACCACATGCTCAATACTGGCCGCTTTCGGGATCGCCAGCACTCCCGGATGACGAATCACCCAGGCGAGCAGCAGTTGCGCTACCGTAATCCCCCGCGCGTTAGCCATATTAATGATATCGCTATGCTGAAAAAGTCCATCGCGTAAGCGCCCCGCCTGCGCCAGCGGGCAGTAGGCCATCACCGGCAGACTGTGCTGCTGGCACCAGGGCAGGAGATCGTATTCAATGCCCCGCGATGCGAGATGGTAGAGCACCTGGTTGGTTGCACAGTGCTCGCCATCCGCCGTCCGCCACAGCGCCTGCATATCCTCGGTGTCCAGATTAGAGACGCCCCAGCGGCGGATCTTGCCCTCGGCCACCAGCTTCTCCATCGCCTCAACCGTCTCCTGCAGCGGGATATCCCCGCGCCAGTGCAGGAGATACATGTCCAGATAGTCGGTCTGCAGCCGGCGCAGGCTGTTTTCACAGGCGCGGTGCATCGCCGCTTTGCCGGCATGCCAGGGATAGACTTTGGAGACCAGCACTACCCGGTCGCGCAGACCGCGGATCGCCTGGCCCACCACTTCCTCCGCCCCGCCGTCGGCGTACATTTCCGCCGTATCGATCACCGTCAGTCCATGGTCGATGCCCGCCCGCAGTGCAGCCACTTCCTGCTGACGCTGCGCCGCATGTTCGCCCATATACCAGGTGCCCAGCCCGATGGCCGGCACTGCCGCCTGCTCGCCGAAGCGTACTGTTTTTTTCACCATCTTCTCCTCCTTAACCGTATGCACCACCATAAAGCAAAACAGGGCGCAAGGCCCTGTTTTGATGCATGAAGCGCACTGTAAGAATGCACAATCAGAAGGTGTAGGTGATCCCGGTGGAGATCAGACCGCTCCAGGATTTATCCACCATCGGACTGTCGGTAATTTCATCCGACAGACGCGTGTAGCGCGCCACGCCGTAAACGCTCCAGTCACCAAGGAAGCGATAGTTAGCCGACAGTTCCAGATACGGGTTCCAGCTACTGTCCGGGTCATAGCTGCGCATGCCGCTGCGGCGCGACTCGTGCCGGGAGACACCATAGTAGTATTCGTTCTGATTGTCGCTGTTCCACTCCACGCCAATACCCGGCGTCAGCGTCAGGTTACCGTTGGTGTAACGGTACAGCCAGGCGAGATCCCAGTTAATACCGTTGCTGTTATCCAGCGTATCGCCGGCAATCGTCGTGCGCAGGAAGCCATAGGGCGTGTTGTGGACATAAGAAAGACCGGCCATCACGGTCGATTTACGTTTATCCAGTCGACGCATCTGCTCGCTGTCGCTGTCGCCCGGCTTGAAGTACATTGGCGACCAGTAGGCCGTAATCGACAGTTTATCGTTGGTGTCATTCCACAGGTAGTAACCCCCGCCCAGACCGTGGAACCAGAAGTTTTCGCTCTCATAACTAATGACCGGCACCGGATAGACATCCGCATCATATTGCTTATACGGATGCTCAACGACCCCTACGCCAGCCCCAAGAGTGAACTTCCCGTCGGCATGCGCCGCGCTGGCGGACGTCGCTATCAGCACGCCGAGTGCCAGAAGTTTGATTTTAGTCACAATCCATATTCCCGTTGTCAAATAATCAGCCCGTGCAGTGTACCGTCGTAGGTCTCATGCCTCAAATTCTTTACCCGATATGACACAAATCGTTCACTTTGCCACCCTTCTCTTACCATCCGGTGACAGCCCGATGACAACTTTGCGTCCCAACGAATCAAAAAGCGCCATGTTCAGGATGAGTTATTGATATGTCATTGAAATTGATTTTCTGCGCCATGCAAGATTTCTAAATGCATCTACGCTTAAATTTAGAAGGTGTAATTGCCGGGCACATTCACGCTACCCCACCCGCAACCTGGCATAAGGGTTGCTGGATACCAGGAGAGCGATGTTCAGCTTATGTCTTCCGGGGGCCCCCACTATTCATATGAACGGCTCTCAACCTGTGCTAAAAAACGAAAGGACGGCATGCCATGAATATATTCGATCACTATCGCCAGCGCTACGAAGCTGCCAAGGACGAAGAGTTCACACTGCAGGAGTTTCTTACCATCTGCCGGCAAGATCGCAGTGCCTATGCCAATGCGGCAGAACGTCTGTTGATGGCCATTGGTGAACCCGTCATGGTTGATACGGCTCTCGAGCCGCGGCTATCCCGTCTCTTTTCAAACCGGGTTATCGCACGCTATCCGGCATTTGAAGAGTTTTACGGTATGGAAGACGCCATTGAGCAGATCGTTTCCTACCTCAAGCATGCCGCCCAGGGGCTGGAAGAGAAGAAACAGATCCTCTATCTGCTGGGGCCGGTGGGCGGTGGTAAATCGTCGCTGGCTGAACGGCTGAAAGCGCTGATGCAGCGCGTGCCCATCTATGTGCTGAGCGCCAACGGCGAACGCAGTCCGGTCAACGATCACCCGCTGTGCCTGTTCAATCCGCAGGAAGATGCGCAGATCCTCCAGAAAGAGTATGGCATCCCGACCCGCTATCTCGGCACCATTATGTCGCCGTGGGCGGCCAAGCGCCTGCACGAGTTTGGCGGCGATATCACTAAATTCCGCGTGGTTAAAGTCTGGCCATCGATTCTCGAGCAGGTTGCCATCGCCAAAACCGAACCGGGTGATGAAAACAACCAGGATATTTCAGCGCTGGTCGGTAAGGTGGATATCCGTAAGCTGGAACACTATGCGCAGAACGACCCGGACGCCTACGGCTACTCCGGTGCGCTGTGCCGCGCCAACCAGGGGATTATGGAGTTCGTCGAGATGTTTAAAGCGCCGATTAAGGTGCTGCATCCGCTGCTGACCGCCACCCAGGAAGGTAACTATAACGGCACCGAAGGGATCTCCGCCCTGCCGTTTAACGGGATCATCCTTGCTCACTCCAACGAGTCGGAATGGGTGACCTTCCGTAATAACAAGAACAATGAGGCCTTCCTCGACCGCGTCTATATCGTCAAGGTGCCTTATTGCCTGCGTATCTCCGAAGAGATCCGCATCTATGAAAAACTGCTCAACAACAGTGAGCTGACCCATGCGCCCTGCGCCCCGGGCACCCTGGAAACCCTGGCGCGCTTTTCGATTCTGTCGCGCCTTAAAGAGCCGGAAAACTCGAGCATCTACTCGAAGATGCGGGTCTATGACGGCGAAAGTCTGAAAGATACCGACCCGAAAGCGAAGTCCTATCAGGAGTATCGCGATTACGCCGGGGTTGATGAAGGGATGAACGGGCTCTCCACCCGCTTTGCCTTTAAGATCCTGTCTCGGGTATTTAACTTCGACCACGTCGAGGTGGCCGCTAACCCGGTGCATCTGTTCTATGTGCTGGAGCAGCAGATTGAGCGCGAACAGTTCCCACAGGAGCAGGCCGAGCGCTATCTGGAATTCCTCAAAGGCTATCTGATCCCGAAATACGCCGAGTTTATCGGCAAAGAGATCCAGACCGCTTATCTGGAATCCTACTCCGAGTATGGGCAGAACATTTTCGATCGCTATGTCACCTACGCTGACTTCTGGATCCAGGATCAGGAATACCGCGATCCGGACACCGGGCAGCTGTTTGACCGTGAATCGTTGAATGCCGAGCTGGAGAAAATTGAGAAGCCAGCCGGGATTAGCAACCCGAAAGACTTCCGTAACGAAATCGTCAACTTTGTGCTGCGTGCCAGAGCCAACAACAGCGGACGTAATCCGAACTGGACCAGCTATGAGAAACTGCGCACGGTTATTGAGAAGAAAATGTTCTCCAATACCGAAGAGCTGTTGCCGGTCATTTCGTTTAATGCCAAAACCTCAACCGATGAGCAGAAAAAACATGACGACTTTGTCGACCGCATGATGGAGAAAGGCTACACCCGCAAACAGGTTCGCCTGCTGTGCGAGTGGTACCTGCGGGTTCGTAAATCGTCCTGATGCGTCCAACCCGGCGGCACGCCGCCGGGTCAACTGCAGCTGAATGATGATAAGTAAAGTTGGCTAATGCAGTACAGGAGGGCATATGACCTGGTTCATAGACCGACGCCTGAACGGGAAAAACAAAAGCGCCGTCAACCGCCAGCGCTTTTTGCGCCGTTATAAGGCGCAGATTAAACAGTCGATCTCCGAGGCCATCAACAAGCGCTCGGTGACCGATATTGAGAGCGGAGAATCCGTCTCGATCCCGACGGACGATATCAACGAGCCGATGTTTCATCAGGGTCGCGGCGGCCTGCGCAACCGCGTCCACCCGGGCAACGACCATTTTGTGCAAAACGACCGCATTGAGCGCCCGCAGGGCGGTGGCGGCGGTGGCGGTAGCGGTCAGGGGCAAGCCAGCGCCGATGGTGAAGGAAAGGATGAGTTTGTCTTCCAGATCTCGAAAGATGAATACCTGGATCTGTTATTTGAAGATCTGGCCCTGCCGAACCTGAAGAAAAACCAGCACCGGCAGCTGAACGAGTTTAAAACCCATCGCGCGGGTTTTACCTCCAATGGGGTGCCAGCCAACATCAGCGTGGTACGTTCACTGCAGAACTCGCTGGCCCGCCGTACGGCGATGACCGCCGGCAAGCGTCGTGAACTGCGCGCCCTGGAGGAGGATCTGGAAGCCATCAGCCGCAGCGAACCGGTGCAGCTGCTGGAGGAGGAGCGCCTGCGCAAAGAGATTGCCGAACTGCGGGCTAAAATCGAGCGGGTGCCGTTTATCGACACCTTTGACTTACGCTACAAAAATTACGAAAAACGGCCGGAGCCTTCCAGCCAGGCGGTGATGTTCTGTCTGATGGACGTCTCAGGCTCGATGGACCAGGCCACCAAAGACATGGCCAAGCGCTTTTATATCCTGCTGTATCTGTTCCTCAGCCGGACTTATAAAAACGTCGACGTGGTCTATATCCGCCACCATACCCAGGCAAAAGAGGTGGATGAGCACGAATTCTTCTATTCTCAGGAAACCGGCGGCACCATTGTCTCCAGCGCCCTGAAGCTGATGGATGAAGTGGTGCAGGCCCGCTATGACCCGGCGCAGTGGAACATCTACGCCGCCCAGGCGTCGGATGGCGACAACTGGGCCGATGACTCCCCGCTGTGCCACGAACTGCTGGCGAAGAAAATTCTGCCGGTGGTGCGTTATTACAGCTATATCGAAATTACCCGCCGGGCGCATCAGACCCTGTGGCGCGAGTACGAACACCTGCAGGCGACCTTTGATAATTTCGCCATGCAGCATATTCGCGACCAGGAGGATATCTACCCGGTATTCCGCGAACTGTTTCATAAGCAGTCATCCAAAAACGAAGCCTAATTAAATAAAATCAGCCAGTTAGCATGACTTTCTGGCTGATTTTCCTGCCTTTGTAGACGCTTTATTTGCGCGATACTCAATGTATTAAATTTCATTTTAGGGAAGACAAAACGGCTTCTTCGCAACACGCCACTTGCCCGTTGGTTTTTATATTCAAATCCTGCATCAACTCCTGTTTGCGTTAACGTTGCTGAACGCAAAGGAGTCTGGTTTGAATGTAGCGATGACCAGTGAAGCATTGGGCCGCGCAATGGACTGAGACTTTCAAAAAATGATAGCGCTGACGACGCCCGCAAGGTGGTAGAAACGGGTGTGGTATGTTCACCAGAATACGTGAGATTCAGGTATGGTGATTCACCATTACGCATAGTTGCTGTTTTATCAAAGTACGACTCTGGAAAGAATAAAATCCACACGTTCTTCAACTGAAACGCATGGCAATTCAATCAACTGATAGTCATACAGACGGTACGTTTTCACCATTGCATGATATGTCGCAACGGCAACATCATAAGATTGTTTGCGCTCGGCATCCTGTACATATATCTCACGCCAGGACGGTGCAATAAATACGGTTCGGTTATAGCGAAATTTCGCGATAGCGTTTTCCAGATGCCTCGGTATGGTAAGTTCAGAAAGACGTAAATAACCTAAAACATCAGGAACGCCACGGTCGAAGAAGCATAGTGATTTTTGCCCCTCCGCTTCGTGCCACGAGCGCATTTCCCAGGATAGCATAAGCTCTGCAAATGCACGCTGATTGGCCCATGGTAGTGCATCACCGCCGATGTTTACCTGATCTTGAATAACGCCTCTTCCAGCCTCTTTAGAACACCAAAAACCTCGTTTTATCATCGAATCAATTATCGCGCTTTTGCCTGACCCTGGGCCACCTGTAAGAATAAAACGATGTTGAAAAGATACAGACATTAAATCCTCCTGAACATGTAAGATACGACAAGCGAAGCGCCTGTTTCTGGTTACGCACCTATCTGCAGCGGGAGAATAATGCTGACAAACGCATGCCGGCTTATTTCCGTCAGGATCGCGCAGATAGGCAATATAAAAGTTGGGGCAGCGCCGGCGGTTCCGGCATAGGCCGCCCTGCTAACGCTGGCGCAGTTGATCTGTCCCTGGTTAATTAACACGCGACCTCAGGAGATCTCACGCGGCCAGCAACCGTCTGTTGCTGGCCGATCTTCCACCTGCCCGGTCATCAGCCTACAGCGGCGACACGACCTCGACTTCATGCTGAAACACATAGGGGTCGGAGAGGAGTTCGAATGCGTCGTCGTCCGGATAGGTGACCGCGACGTGATAGTCTTCGCCAGCGAAGGCTTTGACCGCCGCGAGATCCTGCCAGTAGGTGGCAAGAAAGAAATGCGCCCATTCGCCCTGGTTTTCCTGGCGCACCAGCGCCCCCCGGTTGCCGGCGATGCTCTGAGCGTGTTCCACGCCGGTCCGCTCGAGGTGGCGGGCAAACCCCTCAGCATGTTGCAATGGCACACAGCCGTGCCAGGTCCTGACAATCATTTGCGTTCTCCTGTGGTGATAAACGTCTCACCCTAACATCGACAGGCATTTCTGGGGGAGCGCAACAATGCCGCGCTGGCAACAACACAAAATTATTTTGCCGGACGGGGATATCCTCTCACTCTGCAGTATTTCCGACTGCGGGGCAGCATTGGGCCGAATATTGCGCGGCGAGTATCACTGTTAGCTGGCGCGGAGAAAATCGTGGCTCGTCAGCCTCGGGCAGTCTTATCGATACACGCCCAAGCCGCGCCCCTTCAGGGCATCGCCAGCCGATCTTGATGGTCCGCAAAGAGAGCGATGAGATGGTCGGCGAGAACCCGCACGCGTCTGGATCCGGCCAGGTCAGAATGCATCACCAGCCAGAGGGTCTGATCCGCGCCGATCTCCGGCTGCAGGCACTGCAGGCCGCTGGCCCGCGCCATAAAGTGCGGCAGGACGCCCAATCCGAGGCCCGCGGATACTGCGGAAACCTGGGCCACGAGCGTATTGGCTTCGACTTTACACGGCCGGCCGCGCAGGGTGCGCGTGATCCATTGGGCGGCCGGCAGGTGCTGGTGAGTTTCCGGCCACCCCACAAAGTCCGCCTCGCTCAGCGACAGGCCGTCCGCGCCGACCAGACAGTCGGCGGCGCCATAGACGCCAAACCCCACCGTCCCCAGCCGCTTTAACGTCAGATGCCCGGCCTCAGGCTTGACCATGCGGATCGCCAGATCGGCATCCCGACGGTGCAGGTTCACCGGCTGCACGCCGCTCAGCACCTCCACCCGCAGCTCGGGATAATGGTCCAGGAGCCCTTTCAGGGAGGGCAGAATAAAATGCGTGGCCAGGTTATCCGAGGTGGCCAGACGGACAACCCCGGCGACATGCCCCTGCAGTTGCGCCGCTTCGCCGAACGCCAGGCCAGCGTATTCCAGCGCCTCCGCCCGCGCGAGCAGGGCTTCGCCATCGTCGGTCAGGCGGTAGCCGCTCTGATGGCGGCTGAAGAGCGGAACGTTCAACGCCTGCTCCAGCCGATCCAGCCGGCGGGAGACCGTGGCAATCCCCATGTTCATCTTGTCGGCGGCGCCGCTCAGCGTTCCCGCCCGGGCGATGGCGAGGAAGATGCGCGCATCATCCCAATGAAATTCTGCTGTCATCTCTTTTCCGTTTATGGAAAACGGCTCTCCGTTTTCTGCTCTTTTTTATCAGTTTCGCAGGGATGATACTGCACGCCACTCGCGGAGACAACCAGGCCATCCGATCGCCTGTGCTCTCCTCACCTGAACGTCCGTGCACCGCGCGGAACGCTCCTTTCCTAAGGATACGCCTGATATGAAAGAGATTGCTTTACCCCTCCACCCGGCGCCGGCGCGCGTCTGGATTGCCGTCGTTGCGCTCGGGATCTGCGCCTTTTCGATCGTCACCAGCGAACTGGCGCCGGTGGGCATGCTCAGCGCCCTGGCGGCGGACTTTCACCAGACGGAATCCGGCGTGGGCCTCGCCGTCACCGCCTATGGCTGGGTAGGCGCGCTGGCGGCTCTGCTTTCCGGCGCAATGCCGGCGCGTATTTCCCGCAAGGCGCTGCTGGTCGGGCTGATGCTGATCCTCGCGTTTTCCTGCCTCGCCGCAACCCGGTCTTATTCGATGTTCGCCCTGATGAGCGCCCGCATGATTGGCGCCCTGGCGCATGGCGCCTTCTGGGCCTTAATTGGCCTTGTCGCCGCGCAGCTGGTGCCGCCGCACCGGCTGGGGCTGGCCACGGCGATCATTTTTGGCGGCGTGTCAGCGGCAAGCGTAGTGGGGGTGCCGCTGGCGAGCTTTATCGCCACCCTGGCGGGCTGGCGACCCGCGTTTATGTCGATGGCCTTGCTGTCACTAGCCGCCGCTGCGGTGCTGTGCTCGACGCTGCCCCCGCTGGCCGCCCCTGCCCCCGTCAGGCTGCGTGTTTATCGCGATATCTTCCGCAATCCGCTGCTCGGTGGCCTGTATGGCGCCACGGCCTGCATCATTACCGCTCACTTTGCCGCCTTCACCTACATTGAACCGCTGCTGATAAATCTGCAGGGAGTCCCGGCGACCGCCCTCTCCGGCCTGCTGCTGCTGTCAGGGGTTTCCGGGCTGCTGGGTAACGTTATCGCGGGTAAGCTTATCGATCGTCATCTGAAGGGGCTGATTTTCGCTGCGCTGCTGCTGAGCGGGGGCGCGCTGGCGCTCCTTGGCGCCGCCCGTCTTGCGCCACTGCCGTTCTGTTTTAGCGGGCTACTGTTAGCCCTGTGGGGCGCCGGCATCGCGATTGTGTTCGTCGGCTTACAGACCTGGCTGCTGCGCAGCGCGGGCGCGGTCGCCCAGCCGGCGTCAGCCATTTATGTGGCCATTTTTAATGCCGCCATCGGCACCGGGGTGTTTGTCGGCGGCCAGCTGATCGCCTCAGCTGGCCTGTCGGGAATGGTGTGGCTGGCGGCGGGGATCATGGTGGGCAGTACGCTGCTGATCGCCCTGCTGAAAGCGCCTCTGCCCGGTCAGGTCAGTGCGGCGACGGCAGGCGCTTAGATTTGCGCGAGCCCGCCGTCGACATAGATCTCCGCGGCGTTAATAAAGCTCGACTCATCCGACGCTAAAAATACCACCGTCCGGCCAATCTCCTCCGGCTCGCCCAGCCGCCCGAGCGGTACGCCGGCCGCCAGAGCATCGAACAAGCCCTGGCGGTCCGCCTCCGCCACCAGCCCTCCCAGACCCGGGGTACGTACCGGCCCCGGGCTGACCACATTGATGCGGATCCCGCGGTCGCTAACCTCCAGCGCCCAGGAGCGCGCCAGGCTGCGTACCGCGGCCTTACTGGCGCTATAGATGCTGAAGTTAGCCGTCCCTTTTACCGCCGCCGTAGAGCCGGTCAAAATCACCGAGGCGCCGTCGGTGAGCAGCGGCAGCGCTTTTTGCACGGTGAACACCACCCCGCGCACGTTGGTGGCGAAAATTCGGTCGACGTGCGCTTCGGTGATGGCGCTCAGCGGCAGCATGTCTCCGCCGCCGGCATTGGCGAACAGCACATCCAGCCGGCCGGACTCTTCGGCAATGGTCGCAAATACCGCGTCAAGGTCGCTTAACACGGCGGCGTCGGCGCGGATCCCGCGGGCGGCGGGCCCGATGAATCTTACCGCCGCATCCAGCTCCTCCTGACGGCGGCCGGTGATGTACACCTTCGCGCCCTGCTCCGCCAGCGCTTTCGCCGACGCCAGGCCAATCCCGGCGCTGCCGCCGGTGACTAACGCCACTTTATCCGCAAGTTTTTTGCTCATGGTGCATTTCCTTGGTTAGAGTATAAACAGGCCAGGCTCGCGAACGCGCCCCGCCGGGTATGGAAAGCACTGTAATCGTCCCGGCGAGGCGGAAAAATGGCCTAATCTGAAAAACACTCTTCCCCTCGGTGGATAATGACCTCCAGTAACCAGGATAAAGCGAATAATGGACCGGTTTTCAGCTCTTAAAGCCTTCACCCGCGTTGTCGAAGCCGGCAGCTTTACCCGCGCCGCGGACTCGCTGAATATGCCCAACGCCACCCTCAGCAAAACCATTCAGCAACTGGAGGCGCATCTTGGGGTTTCTCTCCTGCAGCGCACTACGCGGCGTATCACCGTGACGCCGGAAGGACGGGAATACTATGAAAAGGCCCGGTGCCTGCTGGAAGACCTGGAAGAGATCGACGCCGCCTTCAATACCGCCCGCAATAAGCCAAAGGGCCATCTGCGGATCGCCATCGGCGGGTCGACCGCGCGCGATGTGCTGATCCCGCTGCTGGCGGACTTTATGACCACCTGGCCGGATATCCGTATCGATTTGCAAGTGGCCGATAAGCCCTCGGACCTGATCGGCGGCAATATTGACTGCGCCATCCGCGGCGGACCGATGGAAGACTCGACGCTGATCGCCCGTAAAATCGGCGAGGCGGCGCTGGTTACCTGCGCCACCCCGGGCTATCTTCAGCGCTATGGTACGCCCGCCTCACCGGATGAACTGAACCATGGCCACCGGCTCATCAGCTACCTGTCGCCGGCCAGCGGCAGAGCGTTTCCGTTTCGTTTTGCCCGTCACGGCGTCAGTACCGAGCTGAAGACGGAGCACCATCTCGGCATCAATGAGAGCAACGCGCATATTGCCGCCGGCGAGGCGGGCTTAGGCATTGTGCAGACCTTTACCTATTCGCTGAAACCGGCGCTGGCGAGCGGCAAGCTGGTGGAGATCCTCAGCGCCTGGCGCCCGGCCCCCTATCCTTTTCACGTTGTCTATGCCCGGCACCGGCACGTCCCGCCCCGGCTCCGCGTCTTTATTGACTGGCTGGCGGCGGTTTTTCCGGCCGCGGTGCAGGGATAGCGCGCGTTATCTGACGCGGAGCAGGTCCCCGTATCGCGTGGTGTAGCGCGGCGAGAGCATCTCCCGCTTCATCTGCCACTGCTGCTGGATCCCCTGGCCGGCAAAATAGAGCGCCCCCCTGCCGTTTTTCGCATTCAGCTGGTCGAGAACCTGCATCAGTCTGGCGCTGTTGTGTCGCGGAGCAAGCTCGTCGAACAGATTCAGCTGGGCGACGCCCTGGCTGTAGAAATCGCCGAGCATCACGCCGGCCTTCTGATAGCGATGCCCCGCTTTCCAGATGGCATCCAGACAGCTCGTCGCCGCGGCGATAATATCCCGGGAGTCCTGGGTCGGCGTCAGCAGCTTTAGCGAGGCGCTGTTGCCGTAATAGGGTTCATTCAGCGCGAAGGGGCTGGTTTTGACAAAGGCGGAGACGAACCGGCAGTACTGATGCTCACCGCGCAGCTTTTCTGCTGCCCGCGCGGCATAGCTGCAGATCGCCTGGCGCATATCCTCATAGGCCGTAATCCGATCCCCGAACGAGCGGCTGCAGATAATTTCCTGCTTAGCGGGGGCAAACTCCTCCAGCGCCAGGCAAGGCTCGCCGCGCAGCTCCCGTACCGTTCGTTCGAGCACCACCGTGAAGTGCTTGCGGATAAAGCGGATATCGCTCTCCGCCAGCTGGAGTACCGTGCCGATCCCCATCGCTTCAAGCTTTTTGCCGATCCGCCGCCCGATGCCCCAGACCTCGCTCACCGGCAGCAGCGCCATCAGCTTTCGCTGCCGCTGCGGGCAGGACAAGTCCACTACCCCGCCCGTCTGCCGCGGCCACTGCTTCGCCGCGTGGTTGGCCAGCTTCGCCAGGGTTTTGGTCTGGGCGATGCCAACGCCCAGCGTCAGATGGGTACGCTGCAGCACCGTGGCGCGGATTTCGCGGCCAAAATCGGTCAGATCTCTGCAATGACGCACACCGCTGACATCGCAAAAGGCCTCATCGATACTGTAAATTTCGCAGCGCGGGGTGAGCTCTTCCAGGGTGGCCATCACCCGGCTGGACATGTCGGCATACAGCTCATAATTACTGCTAAACGCCACGACGCCGTGGCGAAGAAACGCAGCCTTCTGCTTAAAGTAGGGTTCGCCCATTTTCACAAACGGCTTCGCCTCCGCCGAGCGGGCGATCACGCAGCCGTCGTTATTCGACAGCACCACCACCGGCCGCCCCTTCAGGTCTGGCCGGAAGGCGGTCTGACAGCTGGCATAGAAGGCGTTCACATCACAATGCGCGAACATGATCAGCCCGCCGCCTTGATGATGTAGGTTACGACGCCGAAAATATCGAGCGTCTCCTCGCGGCCGACCACGATGGGTGAATAGGCCGGGTTCATCGGGTTAAGCTGCACCCGCGGCAGAAGCTGCAGCTTCTTTACCGTAAACTCGCCGCCGACGGCGGCAATCACGATATCGCCATGCTCCGCTTTACGCGCGCTGTCCACCACCAGCAAATCGCCTTCGTCAATGCCGGCATCGATCATGCTGTCGCCAGCGGCTTTGACAAAATAGGTCGCGCTGGGATGCTGCACCAGCAGCTCGTTGAGGTCGATTCGCTTTTCAACATAGTCCTGAGCCGGGCTGGGAAAGCCGCACTGCACCAGGTCGGCAAAAAAGGGAAAGGAGACAATCTGACGTAGCTCAACCGGCGTGTAAACGTTCATTTTTCAACCCACCACACAATACTGAATATATATACAGTAGTTTTGCCAGTTTTACCGGTCAATATCGGCTCCAGCTATCAATCGCCAGCACTGAAATAACTCCTTGATGTCAATAGGGGTCTTCTTCAGCGCCAGCGAACCGTTTGCTGCTTTTGCGCGCAGCCCGCCCGCCGCGCGAGGTGGTAGATACGCAGCGCCGCGGCATTCGCTTGACACTGTACATTAATACAGTAAAACTATCGCCCGCGATCAGCATACAGAGGACAGAAGATGTTTGTGGAACTGATTTATGACAAGCGCAATTTTGCCGGGCTGCCGGGCGCCAGAGAGGCCATTCTTAACGAGCTGACCAAACGCATGCAGCGCATTTTCCCGGAGGCGGAAGTGCGGGTGAAGCCGATGATGACGCTGCCGGCGATCAACACCGACGCCAGCAAGCATGAAAAAGAGCTGATCAGCCGCACGGTGCAGGAGATGTTTGAAGAGGCGGATATGTGGCTCACTGAAGAGTGATCCCGCCCGTCAGTCGCGGCGACCACCTCTTTAAGAGCTTTCCCGGATGTGGCAGAGCCGCGGGCAACAGTACAATAGCGGCGGTTGCAGACTGGCAATGCAACCTTCGCTCACCTGCTGGCTCTTGCATACGGCCAGCAGGTGAGCCCTACCTGTCTCCCCTCATCGCCTCACAGCATCTCCGGTAGCGCCGCTATAATTCTATCCACTAGCCCGCGATGCTGATGGACCTTCCCGCATTTAACAATGATCTGCCTGGCGTTGTCATAGCCCGGGGCCCACAGCCGGTTATTAAGCAGAACGTCCTTATAGACCGCGATCAGCGGTTTGTTCCACGCCGCCGCCATGTGCACCACCGAGGTGTCCGGGGAGAGAATCAGCTCCGCCTGGGCGATCAGCGCCATCGCATGGTGTAACGTGTTAAATGGGTTAATCACCACCTCCGGCGGCAGCGGGATGCGGATCTCGCGCCGGTGATCGAGCAGAATAACCGCGCTCCCCGGGTGGCGGGCCAGCAGTTTGTCGAGCAGTTCCGCCAGCTGCGTCTGCGAGAGACTGCGGTCGGCATGGCCGGCAAAAATATTAATCACCACCGCTTTTCCGCTTAGCGACGCCAGATACTGCGCCACCTCCTGCATAATCGGCCCGGGCACCACCAGGTCGTAAGCGTCCAGCTCGCGGGTGTCCAGTTGGAGATAATCGGCGATCAGCTCGAACGTTTTCGTCACGTGCCAGCGCTGGCAGTCAAAATCAAAAGAGTGGGAGTAGTGCTTAATCGATGGCCATTTATTAAACCCGAGCACTGATTTGGCTTTTATTTGTCGGAAAAGCCGCAGGCGATGCACGGGAATATCGAACAGCGAAGGGTCAATAATAATATCGTACTTATTATTAGCCAGTTCATTAATAACGTCGCGAGGAACGTTATGATTAAATTTACGCAAAAAATCGGCGGACGTGACCGGGTCAGCTTCATAAATATGGCGGATCCGCGGGTTATAACGCATCACCTGGCTGTTAGAGGTCGTCAGCAAAAAATCAACGATATAGCCTGACTGATGCAGGCATTTCACCAGTGCGGAATCCACCACTACATCGCCGACCGCCCCCTCATTGCGCATCAACAGGACGGTTTTCGCAGACGACAAATCTACCGGCTGACGGCGTCGGCGATCCCAGAGCGCTTTCGCCACCCCCACCCGCAGGGCATTACGTACTTTCTTAGTAAAGTAATTCCGCCGTCTGTTGAGCTCCCTTATTTTATTAAATTTCTTGCGTGGGGAACCCTGCATGGTTGCATCGTGCATCATCCTAACCTCATTACGGCAATTATTAATATTCTGTGTCGTCCGATAGAGACTGAGCGAAATAAAAAAAGTTCGATTGAAAATGAAAATCATTCTTTTTTTTATTTACAAAACTCATCTGCGCCTGCGGGATTGCACCACAGCACTGTGAAGTAATAATGAGCGAATGGTGAATTTCCCGGCCCACCGTTGGCAGGCCGGCGCAACAGCGCTAAGCTGGCTGCTTTATGATGTCAGGAGGACGCTATGCTTGAAGCAGTAGAAGGTAATATCCACCAGCGGCTGTGCGCGCTGCTCGACGAGCACCGGGCCCGCTACCGGGTGATGGCGCACGAGGCGGTCGGTCAGTGCGAAGCCGTCTCGGCGATCCGCGGCACCGCGCTTGGCCAGGGCGCGAAAGCGTTAGTCTGTAAAGTGAAAGGAAACGGCGTCAACCAGCATGTGCTGGCGATCCTCGCCGCCGATCGGCAGGCCGATCTCGCCAGCCTGGCCCGGCATATCGGCGGCAGCAAAGCCTCGCTGGCCAGCCCGGCGGAGGTGGAGGCCCTCACCGCCTGCGTGTTCGGTGCCATTCCCCCCTTCAGTTTCCATCCGGCGCTGCGGCTGGTGGCGGACCCGCTGCTGTTTGAACGCTTTCCACAAATCGCCTTTAACGCCGGGCGCCTGGACCGGTCGATCATTCTCGACACCGAAGACTATTTACATATCGCCCGACCAGAGATCGCGACCTTTCGCCGTCTTAGCTAACCGGGCATCCGCCCAGATTTCCGCCGCATGGCGTAAAAATCCTGTTTATTCACGCCACGATGCGTAGAGTAAGCGGGATATTTTTGGCATTCTTATTTTGGCAAGGACCTCTGTACATGTTTGATACCACCCTGTTGATCCTGCTGGGTCTGGCGGCGCTCGGCTTTATCAGTCATAACACCACCGTGGCGATCTCCATCCTCGTGCTGATTATCGTGCGCGTCACGCCGCTGAACGCCTTCTTTCCCTGGGTTGAGAAACAGGGACTGACCGTCGGGATCATTATTCTGACCATCGGCGTGATGGCGCCTATCGCCAGCGGCACGCTGCCGCCCTCGACGCTGATCCACTCCTTTATGAACTGGAAATCGCTGCTGGCGATTGCGGTCGGGGTGTTTGTTTCGTGGCTCGGCGGGCGCGGCGTCTCCCTGATGGGCTCCCAGCCGCATCTGGTGGCCGGGCTGCTGGTCGGTACAGTACTCGGCGTCGCCCTGTTTCGCGGCGTCCCGGTCGGGCCGCTGATTGCCGCCGGGATCATCTCATTGTTTATTGGGAAGTCGTAGCCAGGCTACCGTGATAGCGGCCCGGTGTCTGCCCGAGCCCTTTTTTAAACATGGTGATGAAGGCGGTGGTGGAATCGTAGCCCAGCGCCTGAGCCGTCTGCTGCACCGTCTGCCCGCGGATCAGCAGCTGCAGCGCGAGGATCAGCTGCAGCTGATGGCGCCAGCGGCGAAAGCTCAGCCCCGTTTCGCGCACTACCAGGCGGGCCAGATTCCGCTCGCTCATCGCAAACACCGCCGCCCACTGGCTCAGGGTCTGCCAGCGCGCCGGATCCTCAGCCATCATCGTCACCATTTGACGAATTTTCGGGTGGTTTGATACCGGCAGCTGCAGGTGCTCCTGCGGCTGGCGGGGCAGCTCATCAAACAGAACCTGCACCAGCCGGGCCGTGGCGGGGGCGGCCAGCGACTCTCCGCCGCGCTCCGCCAGAGTAAGGATCAGCTCTCGCACCAGCGGGGAAATCTTTAACGTACAGCAGCGATCCGGCATCGGCGCGGCGCCCGGCTCGATGAACAGGAAGCATACCTGGGCGCCGGGGGTAGCGCGGTTACTGTGGGACAGCTGCCCCGGAACCCACACCGCATACTGCGGCGGCACCATCCACATTGCGTTCTCCACCTCGCAGGTCAAGGCGCCGTGCAGGGCAAGGATCAGCTGCCCCTTACGGTGGGAATGCGCCGGAATATACTGCTCCGCCTCCACCACCCGGATACGAAAGGCAATGGCCGATTCGTGGCCACTGTCCGGTTCATAGCCATCCAGCCCCAGTCCAATCATCATCTTGTCCGATATTAGCGATAATCTGTCATTTTAGCTTGATTTAAACGAGGGATAAAGCCGCTATCGTAACCCCCCTCGTTAGTTACCTTGAGAATGATATGTCTTCTGTGATCTCCTCTACCGGCCGCCGCCCCGCGCTGCTGATTGCCGGTATCCTGCTCATCGCCACCACCCTGCGCGTGGTCTTTACCGGCGCGGCGCCGCTGCTGGACGCGATTCGTAGCGACTATGGCCTGACCACCGCGCAGACCGGGCTGCTCACTACCCTGCCGCTGCTGGCCTTTGGCCTTGTCTCGCCGCTGGCGGCAGGGGTTGCCCGCCGGTTCGGCATGGAACGCAGCCTGCTGCTGGCGATGCTGCTGATCTGCGCCGGCATTGCCCTGCGCTCCCTGCCCTCCGCTGCGCTGCTGTTTATCGGCACGGCGGTGATCGGCTGCGGCATTGCGCTGGGTAACGTGCTGCTGCCCGGGCTGATTAAACGGGATTTCTCGCAGCATGTCGCGCGGATGACCGGCGCCTATTCCCTGACGATGGGCGGCGCGGCGGCGCTTGGTTCGGCGCTGGTGGTCCCCGTGGCGATGGCCGGATTCGGCTGGCGCGGGGCGCTGCTGCTGCTGATGGTCTTCCCGCTACTGGCGCTCCTCAGCTGGCTGCCGCAGTCCCGGCGCCGGGCGGAGACGCCATTGACCGGCTCAGGCGCTATGCATAACCGGGGGATCTGGCGGTCGGCGCTGGCCTGGCAGGTGACGCTGTTCCTCGGCATCAACTCGCTGGTCTATTACGTGATTATCGGCTGGCTGCCGTCGATTCTGCAGAGTATGGGCTATAGCGAAGCGCAGGCCGGCTCGCTGCATGGCCTGCTGCAGCTGGCGACCGCCGCGCCCGGCCTGGCGATACCGCTGATCCTGCATCGGCTGCGCGACCAGCGCGGGATCGCGGTGCTGGTCGCCCTGATGTGCGCCATCAGCGCCGCCGGGCTGTGGCTGTTGCCTGAGCTGGCGATCGGCTGGACGCTGCTGTTCGGCTTTGGCTCCGGAGCCACTATGATCCTCGGCCTGACGTTTATCGGCCTGCGCGCCAGCTCGGCGCATCAGGCCGCGGCGCTGTCAGGGATGGCGCAGAGCGTCGGCTATCTGCTGGCCGCCTGCGGGCCGCCGCTGATGGGCAGGATCCATGATGCCAATGGCGACTGGCATATTCCGCTGCTGGCGGTGGCGCTGATTTCGCTGGTGATGGCGGTCTGCGGCGCGCTCGCCGGACGTGACCGGGAAATTCACCCCTGAAGATGACCGGCAGCGCCCGCTGCCGGTGGAATTATTGTGCCGCGGCGCGGAGAAACGCCTGCACCAGCGGCGCGGGACGCCCGTCCAGCGCGTGACGCTCATGCTGGAACAAGGTGGCGACAAAAAACGGGTGCGTCACCAGCTCGACGGCGCGGATCTCACCCTCTTCATCCCAGCCGGTGACGCGCAGATCGCCCTGCTCCAGCTCCGTCGCAAACGCGCTGCTCACGCCGTACCGGCAGTGGTAGCCCTCTTCAATGCTCTCCCGGCCATAGGCGCGGGCAATCAGCGTATTCGCCCGCAGCTCGACGACGGCAGAGGTCTCCACCAGCGAGCAGCTGAGGGGAGCGATCACCATCCGCCCTTCGCTGTCGGTTTCCGCATGTCCGGCGTCCTGCCAGCCGAGCACGTTGCGGGCGTATTCAATCACCGCGTGCTGAAAGCCGCCGCAGGTGCCGAGGAAAGGAATGCTGTTTTCCCGGGCATAGCGGATCGCGGTAAACGCGCCTTCCGGGTGACGATATGGGCTGCCGGGAACGACCCAGATGGCATCGTACTCCGCCAGCGCCTCGCCGGAGGCGATCGACGGGGTGGCGAGCCAGTCATATTTCACCGGCTGCTCCAGCACGGCGGCGGCATCGTCTATCGCCAAGGGAATGGCCTGATGGGCAACAATATCGGGGTGATAATCGCCGACAAGGGCGAGGCGTAAAGGGGTTTTCATAGCAGGTTCCTTATGTCTGGACGAGACGGACAGCACAAGGCACGTCAGAATAGCGATCCCGCCTGTGGAACACAATCCTTATTTTCACCCCACCGCCGTGGCCGACGGGTGAGGTATACTGGAAAAAGCGCGTAAGGGAGAGAGAATGAAAAATAAGCTTTTGGTCAGCGCCTGCCTGATGGGATTCCAGGTGCGGTATAACGGTAGCGAGAAGGCACAGCTGGCGGCGACGCTGTCCCGCTGGCAGCAGGCGGGGCGGCTGGTGATCCACTGCCCGGAGCTGGCGGCCGGTCTGCCTACGCCCCGACTGCCGGCGGAGATCCTCGGCGGCACCGGCGGCGATGTGCTTGCCGGACGGGCGCGGATCGTGGAAAGCGACGGCCGCGACGTCACCGGACATTATCAGCTAGCCGCCTGGCTGGCGCTCAGCGCCGCCCGGGAAGCGGGCTGTCAGGCAGCGTTACTCACCGACGGCAGCCCTACCTGCGGCAGCAAGTTTGTCTATGACGGTTCCTTTCGCGGACGGCGTAAAGCGGGCGCAGGGGTCGCGGCCGAGCTGCTGCGCGCCCACGGCATCACGGTATTTTCCGACGGGCAAATCCCGCAGTTGCTCGCCTGGATGGCACAGAAGGAGCAGGATGATGATTCAGTGTAAACGGGTGTATGACCCGCAGGAAAGCAGCGACGGCTATCGGGTGCTGGTCGACCGTCTCTGGCCGCGGGGGATTAAAAAAGAGGCGCTGGCCTGTGATGAGTGGTGTAAGGAGTTAACGCCTTCCGCTGAGCTGCGCAAAGCCTTTCACGGCGAGGCGATCGATTTCGCCCACTTCAGCCAGCGCTATCGTCAGGAGCTCGACGCCCATCGCGAAACGGGCCTGCGGCTGGCGGCGCTGGCGCAACGCCAGCCGCTGACGCTGCTGTACGCTGCGAAGAACACCGAGCAGAATCATGCCCGGGTGTTGGCCGCCTGGCTGGCGGCCCTGCCGGTTACGATTTAGCCGGATGATCCCGGCGCCACAGCGCCCACTCGTCGAGGGTTTCGCCGCTGGGTAGTTTGCACTGGGTGCTGACGCCCTGCGGCGTTTGCACCGGCACCCGGGTGCCGCCGGATTGCTGACAGTATACCGCCGCGGGGTTGGGCATGCCGATGGTTTTCGTCGGCGCAGTGGGCTGCGGCTGGGCACAGCCGGCTAATACCAGTGGCAGAATAGCCAGTAACTTTTTCATTGTTCCTCCCTTTCCTGAATGCCCGGGGATTTTAGCCTGAATCTCCACGTTTTCTCCATCTTGCCTGCACTTTTCCCCCGTAGAGTAGCCCTGTTCTCGAACTGACCAGAGAACAGATCATTCCATAATCAATGAGTTTTTCCCCGTCGCCCCCGACGGGGCTTTTTTTCCCACCGCGTGGACAAGTATTCCCCAGACAGATGTGATAAATTTAAAAATATCACTGTTTATTTGACGCTGATGTCCGTTTGCAGCCCAATATGCTGGGGTGACGTTTGGCGTGCTGGAGCTGTATTATTCATGTCAGATTTTATTCTTGCCCGGGTGTCGCAAACCCTCGCTGCGGAACAGTCCCTGGAAACCCTGGTGCGCCAGCTGCTGGAGATGCTGGAGGCGGTAACGCGAATGGAGTCCACCTACCTCACCCGCATTGATACCAACGCCCAGCGGCAGCAGATCATGTTCGCCCACAACAGCAGCGAAATGCAGATCCCGGAAGGATTTTCCGTCCCCTGGGATGAATCCCTGTGCAAACGCGCCCTTGAGGATCAGTGTACGTTTAGCAATGACGTTGCCAACCGCTGGCACTCCTGCATCGCCGCCCAGGAGCTGGGAATCGCTACTTTTTTAAGCATTCCCGTCCGCCTGGCCGACGGCTCTCTGTTCGGCACCCTCTGCGCCACCAGCCGGCAACAACAGCCTTATAACCTCGAAGGCGAACAGGTCATGGGCCTGTTTGCGAAGCTCATTTCCCACTACGTGGAAAAAGACACCCTGGTGCAACAGCTGCAGGCGGCAAACGTCGCGCTGGAGCTGCACTCGTCTACCGATGAGCTCACCCAGCTTCCCAATCGCCGCGCGCTGTTTAAGCAGCTGGCGTTACGCTTTGCCTCCGCCCGCGCCCAGCAGCAGCAGGTCTCGCTTATTTTTATCGATCTCGATGGTTTCAAAGCCATTAACGATCGGTTCGGCCATCCGTGCGGCGACAGCTTTCTGGTGCAGGTCGGCAAACGACTCACCGCTGTCGCACGCCGGGAAGATATCGTTGGCCGCCTTGGCGGCGATGAGTTTTTGATCGTCGGTAGCGCCCAGCAGCCTGCCGCACAGCAGGCGTATGTCACGTCCCTGCGTCAGGCTCTGTGCGGCGTCTACTTCCTCGGCGAACAGCGTATCGACTATGAGGGCGCCAGCTTCGGGGTGGTCACCTGCGATCCGCAGAGTATCGATGTTGAAGCGGCCTTACGCGCTGCCGATGAGGCGATGTACCAGGATAAGAAGTCCCGCCGCCAGGAGAATTTCATTCATATTGACTAAAGTACCGCGATATCCAGTATCATGCAGGGCATCATTCGTGGGCACAGGGACACAATCATGAAATTGGGTATTCTTTTCCCGGTGGCGATCTTTATCATCGCCGTCGTCTTTCTCGGCTGGTTTTTTGTCGGCGGCTATGCGGCGCCGGGTGGGGCATAATGAAAAAAAGCACCATTATCATGCTGGTCGTCGCCATCGTGGCGGTGGCCGGCACCCAGTTTGGCTGGTGGTGATCGCCGCGGCGATATTGCGGATTTATCCTATCCCATCAATAAGTTAACCCTTTACACTCACGTTATCCGCCGCGGCATTCTCGGCCCCGGGGAATAAGAATAGCGGGAGAAGTAAGGATGAAAAAACCGATCGTGTTACCGTTGATTATTGCGCTGTGCACGCTGTTATCGGGATGCATTATTGACGATGGATATCATCCCCATCGCCACCACCACCATCATCACTATCATGACGACGACTAATGCTTCACGCTGTTGATAGCCGATAAGACAGGGCGAACCGCGGTTCGCCCGTTGACGCTTAATCCTGACGATCGGCGCCGAGGAAAATAAAGCCGAGGGGGATAGCGAAGAGCGCGGTAAAGACAATGCTGTAAACCGTCACCATCGCCCCCTGCAGGAAGAACATGGACGTCGTCCACTCTGAGTACGGCATATTGTACTCGCTCACCACGCCCCCGAAGGTCGCCCGCCCCACTACCGCCAGCGCGATAGCAAACACCACCGCGAGCGACAGACAGTATTTTTTGCAGTTTTTATTGCTGAGGAGTTTTTGCAGAATCATCGGGGCTTCCTTTTTGCTGAGCGATAAACGGCTGTATATGTAACACCAATGCAATAAAAAATGAAGGGTTTTTGTTACAGGGCAGAATAAGAGACGGCGGGCCGGTCAGCGGGTAACCGGCCCGTGGGGATCAGGACTGCAGGGTAGCCAGGCGCGCGGCGAACCCGACGAAAACCAGACCAATCAGGCTGTTGCCAAGTTTAGCCAGCTTCTTGCGGGTTTTGACGTAGCGGGTGACAAACGAGCCGGAGAGGATCAAAAAGCTCATATAGCAGAAGCTAATCACCTCGAGGGTCAGCGCCAGGATAAAGAACGCCACGCCGGGGGTTTTGGCGTTGACATCGATAAACTGCACGAAAAACGACACATAGAACAGAATCGCTTTCGGATTGGTCAGGCTCAGGGTCAGGGAGCGCTTGAGGATCGCGCTCGCCGGCTCCGCGCTGGCGTCGGACTGGCCGTCGCGCTGGGTCAGCACCGCATAGAGCATTTTGCCCCCGAGCCACAGCAGGTAAATTGCCCCGAGGTAGCGCACGACGTTAAACAACACCGGCGTGGTTTTAATCAGCGTCGCCACCCCGGCGAAGGCCAGAAACATCAGCACTGCGTCGCCAATAAAGACGCCCGCCGCCGCCAGATAGCCTTTCTTCACCCCGTGGGCAATGCCCGTTTTCAGCACGAAAAACGTATTAGGGCCAGGAACGAGGATGATAAACACCGCCCCGACCAGATAGGTTAAATAATTCAGAACACCAAACTCAGCGAACACTCTGCACTCCTTCGCGCACGACTAAAACATGATCCGGCTCACGTTACCCCAACTGTCGGGATTTTGAAAGCGCAGCCTGTGCGGGAAGGTTAATAGACGGAAGGTTCGCCCAGCGGGCGGGTTTTAAAACGACGGTGTACCCACAGATACTGCTCGGGAGCGCGCAGGATCTCGCGCTCAATAACCTTGTTGATATAGCCGGCGGCGATCTGCTTATCCTCACCCGGATAGTCATTCATCACCTCGCTGATATGCAGGCTATAGCCCCGGCGATCCAGCTTACGTACCATGCTGATGCTCAACATTTTCGCGCCCGATAAGCGGGACAGGACATAGGTGCCGTTGGTGGTCGCCGCCTGCGGGACGGAGAAAAAAGGTGCAAAGACGCTGCCCTTGGGACCGTAATCCTGATCGGGCGCGAACCACACCGCTTCACCGGATTTCAAGGCATGCACCAGACCGGTCAGATTGTTGCGATCGATCATCGCTTTGTTCGAACGCAGGCGACCGCGGGTTTGCACCCACTCCATCAGCGGGCTGTTGTGCGGCCGGTAGGTGGCCATCATTGGCCGACACAGCCCCATCGCGCGCCCGCCCAGCTCCAGCGACATAAAGTGCACGCCGACGACCATTACCCCTTTCCCACCGCTAAGCGCGTGATTAAGGTTGGCGAACCCCTCGACATCAAACCATTTTTTGACCCGCTCGTCGCTCCAGAACCAGGCCATGCCGGTTTCGATAAGCCCCATTCCCAGCGACATAAAGTTTTGATCGATCAGCGTCTCGCGCGCCGCTGGCGACATGTCCGGGAAGCAGAGTTCGATATTACGCCGGGCGATATGTTCGCGGCGTTTAAGAAAGCGACGGGAAAGGCGGCCAGCGCTGGTGCCGATAAAATGCAGCAGCGGATAAGGCAGTTGCACGATTAACCAGAGGATGCCGAGCCCGAACCAGGTCAGCCAGTTACGCGGGTGTAAAAGTTGTTTATTAAATACGCAGGCCATGATTTTTCCTGTAAACATTAATTATGTGGTAACGCTTAAGGAAAACAGAATCCATTTATCATCATTAGGCGGTACGTACAGCAAGTTCGACAATACTAATCCGCTGAAATTCCCTCCGGCAAGTAAAAAACAGCAAGCTGACAAAAAAACATAATTGCGGCACATATGTTACTAAATGTAAACTTAAATCTTGAACCACGCTTAATATATTCATCATGCATATCATTTTCACGCTAATCATCAGCTTTACTAACGAAAACAACCGAAAGCTGCCGCAGTGTGGCCCTGGCCGCCGGTGGCAGGCGTCCGCTGAGCCGCGCGATCGGCGTCCTGCCCGCGTTGGGATGCATCGTAGTCTGTCAAAGCGAGTATTAAACGCGTCCCACTGCGAAATGCATCTTTTTTAATCCTTCAGCATAAGAAAGATTAAAACAACTTTAAGACAACAATTAAGAATAGACTTATTTAAACCTGCTTTTAAAATAAGCGCAGTGCATTGAAATACTGTGCCCTCCGGACAATAAAAAATATTTCTTTACGCCTCGTGGGAAACACAGGTGGAGTGAATGATGGGCAATGATCCGCCATCGATTTGCATGGAAGCCAGGTCATTGAGAAGAAAGCACGGCGAGGGTGTGAACACCGCCCTCGCCGCAGAGGATCAGTAGGTATGGAAATATTGCTGAATCAGCTGCGGATCTTTAGTCTGCGTCAGCGCGGTCATCAGCAGTATACGCGCTTTTGCCGGGTTGAGGGAGTCGGCCACCAGCCCGGGCTGGCTGTCATCCGGCGGTACGACGCCGCTGCCGGTACGGGAGGCTCGCACCACCACGATGCCCGCCTGCTGCGCTTTTTTGATACCGGCGGCGCTACGTACCGACACCGACCCCGCCCCGGTTCCGGCGTAGATAATACCGTCGGCATGATGAGCGATCGCCGCATCGTACATATACTCCGGATCGTCCTGGTAACCATAAATAATCACCACCTTCGGCAGAACCTTCAGCTGACGCACATCGAACACCGAGCGCAGCGTGTGAATTTTATCCACCCGCGTCTCGAACTGGGGTTTTCCGCCCACCACGACACCAAGATAGCCCTCCTCGGGCGCCCGGAAGGTATCCAGCGAAGTGGCATTAGTTTTGGTGACAAAGCGCGCCGCGCCGATGCGGTCGTTAAGTACCACCATTACCCCGCGTCCCCGGGCATCAGGATCGGCGGCGACCGTGACCGCTTCCAGCAGGTTCATCGGCCCGTCGGCGCTGATCGCCGTCGCCGGGCGCATCGCCGCGGTAAAGACCACCGGCTTGTTGCTTTTCACCGTCAGATTGAGGAAATACGGGGTTTCATCCAGCGTGTCCGTGCCATGGGTGATCACCACGCCATCGACATCGTCCCGAGCCAATAGCGCATTCACCCGCTTCGAGAGCTGGAGAATAATATCGCTGGTCATATTCTCACTGCCAATATTCGCCACCTGCTCGCCCTCGACGTGAGCGATTTTACTCATTTCCGGCACGGCGTTAATCAGCGTCTGCACCCCAAGCGCCCCGGCTTTATAGCCGGTTGTTTGGGTATTGCTGGCCGCCGAACCAGCAATCGTTCCGCCGGTGGCTAAAATAACAATATGCGGAAGACGCGTCTCGCTAAACGCCAGGCTGCTCATCGTCAATAACGCAATGGCAAGTAATGCTCTAAAATTCATACAGGTCACTCCCTTCATAGACATTAATCAAACTTACGCTTGCTTAATGCAAAGGGCTTGCCAGAATTCATTTCTTTTCTGGGGGGGAAATGGTTAACTATCAGACAATAATAAGGTTCTTAGGACGATATCGCCCAACTCTGGTGCACCACTGGATCTGAAACGGGCAGAGCTATGAACCAAAACATTCTGAGGATTTACCTGTTCAGCAACACACAACACGCATTGCGATCAGATTATCGACACTTCCGTCACCGGCGAGAGCATTTTTGCCCGCCAGGTCACGCGAACGGAGAACAGAGATGCGTATTGCCCTGAAGTCGGCCCTGATGCTGACCACCAGAGTCATCCAGATCATTAACCCTGAACTGCACCGGCATATGCAACGAACGGCCTTAATCGCCCTGACGCTGGCGCAAAGGCTGGAACTGCCTGACGAACGGCAGCAGACCATTTTTTGCGCCGCGCTGCTGCACGATATCGGCGTGCTGGGGGATAAACGCACCATTCATTCGCTGGATGCTATCGATAATATCCACGACCCGCATCAGCGCCAGGGTGTGGCGATGCTGGAGGGATTAGCGACCTTCCAGCCCATCGTTCCCTTTATTCGCGATCACCATTTTAGCCCGAACCACCGGGGCTCCCGCGAACAGCACATTGTCTATTTCGCTGATGCCTTTGAACGGCTGCTGCCGGCCGATAGCCACGTTGCCGCCTGGCCCACGCGGGCGGTGGTGGAACAGTTCGTCGCTTTGCATCGGGAGATCGATCCGCCGCTCTGCGATATCCTGTGCGAGGTCGCTGAAAATGCGAACTTCTGGCAGCACCTTCACCCCGGCCATATTCAGCGGCTGCTGGAGATTATTGGCCCCATCAACACGCGCTATCTGGATATTCACGGTCTGAAGGATGTCTGCCTGCTGATTGCCAAAATCGTCGACACCTACAGCAGCTTTACCGCCACCCATAGCATCATGGTGGGGGAAATCGCCCGCCAGCTTGCCCGCTGGATGCAGCTGCCGGAGCCCACCTGCCAGCAAATACAGATAGCCGGCTATCTACACGATATTGGCAAGGTCTATATCCCACTCTCCATTCTCGAAAAAGAGGGCGAGCTGGATGATGAGGAGCTGAGTCAGGTGCGGGAACACAGCTACATGACCGGCGAACTTCTCAGCGACTATAGCGAGCTCGGCGACATCATTAACTGGGCCTCGAATCATCATGAAAAAATGGACGGCAGCGGCTACCCTCTGCATCTCGAAAAGGAGCACCTGACCCTCGCCGACCGGATTATCTCCATCGCCGATATTTTCACCGCGCTGACCGAAGATCGCCCTTATCGTAAAGGGATGGCCTGGCAGGAAGCCTTACAGATTATGGAAGCGGATGTTATAAATGGCGCTCTGGATAGCGATGTCTTCCTCGTTTTGCGCCACCATGCGGAAACGCTACACGCCATCATTCTTCAGACCCTTGCCCCTCTGCATAGCGAGCGCCGCCTCTGAAGCGGGCCGCCGTCGTGGCGGGGGCGGAGTTCTATAATCAAAACAGCTTCATCTGCATGCAAGGAAATTCACGGTGAGAATCGCCACCATCACTAACTGGGCTTACGGGATCACCGTTGGCCTGACGCTGGCTTCCGGGAGCGCTATGCTCATGGCCTCCAGCGCCGACCGCGTCGAACGCCAGGCGGTACAGCAGCGCCAGGTCTTTGATACCCTCTCCGACGAGGTGGAAAACGACGCCTGGGCGCTGTCTGACCTCGCCCGGCTGTACGTGATAAAGCCTTCGCCGGAGACGCTTACGCAATATCAGCAGCTGCAGCAGACCGACAAGAGCATAGAGCAGCGGCTGGGCGGCCTGAAAGATAACGGCGCCAGCCGCGAGGAGCTGGCGCTGCTCCAGGATGGCCTGCGGATCGCCAATGAGCTACAGGATGAACAGCAGGCGGCCCTGGCGCATGTCGCTCGCGGCGATGCGTCAGCGGCCATCGCGGTGCTGTACGGCACCGCGTACGAGACTGAACTGGAGCGCATGCAGACGCAGATCGATCGCTTCCGCCAGATGCTTGAGCATCGCGCCGCCGTCGCTATCGACCAGGCCACCGAGCGCTCGCGGATCTGGCGTACGCTGTCGGAAATCATGGTCGGCCTGACCGCCCTGATGTTTTTGTTCGTCCTCGGCTTCATTCTCAAACGCCGGGTGCTCTACCCGGTGGTTCGCCTGAGCGACGTGGTCCAGCGTCTCGCCTCCCAGGATTATGCGGTAGAGACGCCGCACTTTACCCAGGTGGATGAGATTGGTGACATGGCTCAGGCGATCCGCATTTTTCGCGAGAACGGCCTGGCCCGTCAGCGGCTGGAGCAGCAGCGCGACGCCGACTGGGCGATCCGCGAGCTGCTGGCGCGTATGACTCAGCGGCTGCAGGGCTGTGAAACCATTGAGGATGTGATTAAGGTGGCGGAGCGGTTTGCGCCGAATATCGCCCCGACGATCCCCGGTAAACTGTATGTTCTGGATACCGACCCCTGGCAGCTGCGCTGCGTAGCGCAGTGGCTGTCACCCGCCGGTGAGACGACGCCCTTTTCTCCCGACGACTGCTGGGCGATACGGCGGGGACTCAGCCATCCGCCGGTGCAGGGCGAGCCCGATATCACCTGCTATCATCTGCCGGAGACGCACGCCGGCCAGTCGCTCTGCGTACCGCTCATCGCCCAGGGCGAAGCCATTGGCCTGCTGACTTTCCAGAACGTCACCGCCAGTGACGCTCCTTCCCGGGCCTATCTCGAGCTGATGGCGGAAGCGTTGGGCCTGGCGCTGGCCAATCAGCGTTTGCGCAGCGCCCTGCTGGAAAAAGCGCTGTTCGATTCCCTGACCGGCCTGCGTAACCGCCATCATCTTGACGAAGCGCTGCATTCGCAGATGGCGCTGGCGGTCCATACCCATACTCCGCTGAGCTGTCTGATGATCGACATCGATCATTTTAAAACCATCAATGATCGCTATGGCCATGAGGCTGGGGATCTGGTGATTAAGAGCGTTGCGACCATTGTGCAGCGCGCGGTGCGCGATATCGGCATGGCTTTCCGCTACGGGGGCGAGGAGTTTTTAGTGCTGCTCCCCGGGATTGACGAAGCCGGGGCGCACCAGTGCGCCAGCGAGATCTACACCCAGGTGCGCAATATGACGCTGCGCGATGGTCTGACCGAGATAGGCCAGGTGGATGTGTCGATTGGCATCGCCAGCTACCCGCAGCACACCCAAAGCGATAGTCTGCTGCGCGCGGCGGATGCCGCGCTGTACCGGGCGAAAGAGCTGGGCCGCTCAAGGATTGTCAGCTTTGGCCGCCTGAAGACCAGCTAACCGGGACTATCGCTCAGCGGTATTAAGCAGCGAGATAACTTTCCTTACTACCGCCGAACGAATATGGCGGTGGTAAACCATGCTCAGCTCACTCTCCGCCAGCCGATCCTGGAGATCGATATACACCACGTTATCAAGGCGTAAGGCCCGCGCCGAGAGCGGAACCAACGCCACTCCCACCCCGGCGGAGACCAGGCTAATCATCGAGGTAACGTCGTTAATCCGCTGCGCCACCTGCGGCGTAAAGCCCGCGACGCGACAGGCATCCATAAAAACCTGCTCCAGTCCGGTGCCCTGCGGATCGTCAAGCGAGATCCAGTTGTCAGTGCGCAATGAGGCCAGATTAAGCGCGCCCACGCCGGCCAGCGGATGCTGTTGATAGAGGGCCAGGCAGAGCTTTTCACGTACAAACGGCCTGACCACCAGCGCGTCCGGCGGCGAGGCCAGCGGCGCGCGGATGATGGCGATATCCAGACGCAGATCCAACAGCGCTTCGTAGAGCATTTGCACATCCCCCTGCACCAGCGACAGCTCAATCCCCGGCCAGTCGGCGCGCAGCCGGCGCAGGAGCCCCGGCAGTTTACTGTCGTACATCGCGCTGGAGACATACCCCAAATGCAGCCTCCCCTGCTCGCCCCGCGCGATGCGCTGGGCGTCCAGCACCGCCTGATCGGCCATTTCCAGCGCCAGCCGCGTCTTGTGTAAAAAGGCCTCGCCCGCGGCGGTCAGAGTCAGACGGCGGTTAGCGCGGGAAAAGAGCACCACGCCCAGGCGCTGCTCAAGCTGCTTAATCTGCTGACTGAGGGCGGGCTGGGCGATATGTAACCGCTCCGCCGCCCGGTGCATATGCAACTCTTCGGCAACGACCACAAAATGGCGTAACGCTCGCAAGGACATGGTCGGACTCCTCCCTACAAATTGATAATAAAAAGCTTATCAATAAAGCATAAATGATGCAATTGATAACCATTAGCCTGCGAAGCATACTGTGCGCATCGATACGCTAAGGAGAACATCATGACCGCACCGATTCAGGATCTGCGCGACGCCATCGCGCTGCTGCAACAGCATGACAATCAGTATCTCGAAACCGATCATCCGGTTGACCCTAACGCCGAGCTGGCCGGTGTTTATCGCCATATCGGCGCGGGCGGCACCGTGAAGCGCCCCACCCGCATCGGGCCGGCGATGATGTTTAACAATATTAAGGGTTATCCACACTCGCGCATTCTGGTGGGTATGCACGCCAGCCGCCAGCGGGCCGCGCTGCTGCTGGGCTGCGAAGCCTCGCAGCTGGCCCTTGAAGTGGGTAAGGCAGTGAAAAAACCGGTCGCGCCGGTGGTCGTCCCGGCCAGCAGCGCCCCCTGCCAGGAACAGATCTTTCTGGCCGACGATCCGGATTTTGATTTGCGCACCCTGCTTCCGGCGCCCACCAACACCCCTATCGACGCCGGCCCCTTCTTCTGCCTGGGCCTGGCGCTGGCCAGCGATCCCGACGACGCCTCGCTGACCGACGTCACCATCCACCGCTTGTGCGTCCAGGGCCGGGATGAGCTGTCGATGTTTCTTGCCGCCGGCCGCCATATCGAAGTGTTTCGCCAGAAGGCCGAGGCCGCAGGCAAACCGCTGCCGATAACCATCAATATGGGTCTCGATCCGGCCATCTATATTGGCGCCTGCTTCGAAGCCCCTACCACGCCGTTCGGCTATAACGAGCTGGGCGTCGCCGGCGCGCTGCGTCAACGTCCGGTGGAGCTGGTTCAGGGCGTCAGCGTCCCGGAGAAAGCCATCGCCCGCGCCGAGATCGTTATCGAAGGTGAGCTGTTGCCTGGCGTGCGCGTCAGAGAGGATCAGCACACCAATAGCGGCCACGCGATGCCGGAATTTCCTGGCTACTGCGGCGGCGCTAATCCGTCGCTGCCGGTAATCAAAGTCAAAGCAGTGACCATGCGAAACAATGCGATTCTGCAGACCCTGGTGGGACCGGGGGAAGAGCATACCACCCTCGCCGGCCTGCCAACGGAAGCCAGTATCTGGAATGCCGTCGAGGCCGCCATTCCGGGCTTTTTACAAAATGTCTACGCCCACACCGCGGGTGGCGGTAAGTTCCTCGGGATCCTGCAGGTGAAAAAACGTCAACCCGCCGATGAAGGCCGGCAGGGGCAGGCCGCGCTGCTGGCGCTGGCGACCTATTCCGAGCTAAAAAATATTATTCTGGTTGATGAAGATGTCGACATCTTTGACAGCGACGATATCCTGTGGGCGATGACCACCCGCATGCAGGGGGACGTCAGCATTACGACAATCCCCGGCATTCGCGGTCACCAGCTGGATCCGTCCCAGACGCCGGAATACAGCCCGTCGATCCGTGGAAATGGCATCAGCTGCAAGACCATTTTTGACTGCACGGTCCCCTGGGCGCTGAAATCGCACTTTGAGCGCGCGCCGTTTGCCGACGTCGATCCGCGCCCGTTTGCACCGGAGTATTTCGCCCGGCTGGAAAAAAACCAGGGTAGCGCAAAATAAGCAATAGCCGCCGGTAAACGGCGGCATTTTTCCATGCCGCGCGATCCTGAGCGGATGGCGCAGGCAGGATTAATTGATCGCAGCGGCGAGATCTTTTTTCACCAGCTCGCGCAGCTCAGAGGTCAGCTCCTGGCTTACGTCGAAATGGCGATCGGGGCGTTACGCATGGGGGTATTTACAGGGAATGATCCTTCATAAAAAAGAGAGGCGCTTATCACTGCGCTAATAAAGACTATCTGTAGCAAAGGGGGTATTTAAAACTGGATAATAAAAGAATAGCAGGTAACCGAAACCAGCCCCCGGTCGACCCTCAACCGCAAAGAAAAATATATTCTTCCTTCCAGTAGCGGCCCTGACCTATGATGTCCCCGGCAGAAGTGATTAACCGTTTTTGCTTTTCGGTTTCGATACCCTCAACGATCACATGGCCGGTCAGGGTATGAATAGACTGCAACAGACCGGGCAAAGCGGGGTCGTTTTCTTTATCCCAGAAGTAATCCTTATCCACTTTGACGCAATCGAAGCGGAATCTCTCCAGCAGCGGGAAGGAGGTTCGCCCGCGACCAAAATCATCCAGCCAGACCGGACAAAGCGCCGCCAGCGTGCTTAGCGCCGTCAGCTCGCGGCCGGCGATAAACTCATGAAAATTCTCATTTATCTCCAAAGCAATATGCTTACACGAGCGCAGAAAATCGCAGAGATAGCGGTCCGTCAGAATAAAATGGCTTAATAAATCATCGATATTGAGCGAGATCGGCTTATTATCGACCAGGGAAAAATCAAATACGGAAAGCAACTCGATTTGTCGGGTAAATAGTGCAAGCTTATCGCTTTCGGTAAGCGTGGAGAAAGAAAACGCGGGCGCTGAGGCGTTATTTCGTGCGGGTGCTATAATATCTTTAGTGAGCAATTCCCACGAGTGGCAGCTGCCATCATCGCTAATAGCGGGCTCCAGTACGAAGCGATAGGAGGTATTTTTCGCGTTTTCTTCAACCATTTAAAAAATACCAAAAATAAGAAAGGGTTAAAGCATGTCATATATTTCCCGCCAACAAAAATAGTTTAAAATGATCGATAAGAAACATTCGATAGCTAAAAACTATCAACATATAATTTATTGATCGGTAAAGTGAATTAATATAAATTAGCCACCGCTGTCGCATGCGTTTAGACAACAATTAAAATATTGTTTAAAACCAGCCAGTTACATGACGAGCCGCATCCAGTCGTAGCCACATTACGCTTTTCCCCGGCGGCAAAAAAAAGCGTGGTGTAATAAAAATCAAAAATACAAGCCGCCAGTTTTCGTCCTCTCGTATGCCAAAAGATGAATAATCTCTGACCCAACGCAACCGCTTGCCGATAATAAAAACGCGGCCCCGGTCAACGAAACGTCATACTTTACCGCTACCTTGCTGGCAGAACAGGCGCAGCGGATAAAGAGCAGTGAAAAGAAAATACATGGTTCCACTGGCGCTAATGCTCCTCATGCTCATCGCCAGCGCATGGCTGGAACCGGCCCCGCGGCCTGTCGCCAGAGGGCTGTGCGTCTGGTTCGACGGGGCAATGGTCAACTGTCTGCAGAGGCAACGGCTGGGCGAAAGGTTGCCGATTCACTCGCTGGCCAGGCGGTAAACGGGCACTCGTCGGGTGGTATTGAACAAATTGTCGCTGACCTCCACCTCCGTCGGGACAATCGTCATACCGGACCGGCGCAACTGCGCGATGTCCGCCGCCACTCGCTGACTGCCGAACCAGAACAGGGCGTCGAGAGCGGTGACCGGCAGGCCGGCGTTCAGCGCCTGGCGGAGCCGCTCCCGGGCCGGCTTTATCTCCCGGGCAATCTGCTGGTACGGGGCCGCCGTCAGCCCCGTTGCATCGACGCGACGAATGCGGTTTGCCAGGCGGTAATGAAAGGCTTCCGGTACAGCCTGTAAATCCTGTTTCAAACTATAGACGCAGCCGTAACGTTTGCCGTTGAAAACGGCGGCTTTACGGCTAAGCTGCAACGTCTCGCGAACATCGGCGATTAGCTGCGGCGCGCGCACCAGCAGCAGGCGAAAAGGCAGCTCGAAGCTGGTGACATAGTCGACGTTCAGTAACGCAATGCGCAGGCGCTCCTCTGCCCCGGCCCGCAGCTGACGACACTCCAGGTATACTTCGCGCCACTGCTCCCGGAGCCGTGGCGTCTCACCGGCTTCGGTAAACTGGTATTTTTCAATATCGTAATCAATTCTCCCGGCCACCGCGCATTCCTTTCTGAATCAGTCCGCGGGTTATATTATCATCCTCCGACGCCGTCCCCTATGCCCAACGCCGCTGTCGTTGTCGATTATTTACGATAAAGATAACGGGTGATGATCACATCAAGAACAAACAGCAGGAAGATAACGCTGCTTAACCATAATAAGCCTGCGAATAAATCAAGTAATTGCATCGTTGTTCCCTCGCCGTTGGCCCTAAAAAAGACGCTCCATCACCATAAAGTAGTTAACAACCACCTTAACAGCCACAGAATAAAATTATTTAGCACGATGCCATCCCGAGCCCGGACAGATTCATTTTATTGTCATTAATTTGTCATCAAAAAATGTCTATCATCAACCGGCGCCGCAGGGTCGTCTCTGCCGTCATGGTATGGCGGACAACGCGTCGCCACGCGGTTTAACAACACGGAATAACCTCGCCCTACCTCATTCTTACTGTCATTGCATAATTTTATATCAGGCACGTTTGTCATCCTGCTGAATAATCCGTAAAAGCGCCGTAAGCAATAAAACCCCTGCAGATTGGTTTACCATGGAGAAATAAGATGCCTAGCGAAAAAGCCCGCAGCCTTGACCATTTCTATGAATTACTGGCGACAGGACAACACCCGAAGATTGAGCTCGATTTTGATGTCGCCGCGGACGATTTTTTTAAAATCGCCACCGAGTTTGGCGATATTGGCGCGAGGATCACCAGGGTTAACGAACGATTTATTATTAAGATCAAACCACCGAAGGCATAAACACCCGGCCCGAGTCGTTGCAGCAGATCACCGATTTGTGCGCATCCTCTCGGTCATCCCTGACCGGACGGCGCGACGCGCCGGCAAATCCTCACCTGCCGGCGCGAATCAGGCTCAGTGATAGCCCTCGCTGCCGGAGACTTTGCCGCGAAAGACGTAGTAGCTCCAGGCGGTATACATTAGGATCACCGGGATAATGAGCAGCGCGCCCGGCAGCATAAATACCTGGCTGGACGGCGGCGCAGCGGCATCCCACAGAGAGATATGCGGTGGGATAATGTTCGGCCAGACGCTGATCCCCAGCCCGCTGAAGCCGAGGAATATCAGGCCCAGCGTCAGGATAAAGGGACGGGCGTGGCTGGCGGGGCGCGCGCTCAGGCGCCAGATCCACAGGCTCAGAGCCAACACCAGAATCGGCACCGGCACGAACCAGAAGAAATTGGGCAGCGTAAACCAGCGTTCCGCCACGTAGCGCCAGCCCAACGGCGTCCAGACGCTGACCACCGCGATCACCGCCATCAGCGCCAGCAGTACCTTGCGGGTCAGCTCGCGCATCCGCTGCTGCAGCGCGCCTTCGCTTTTCATAATCAACCACGTGGTGCCCAGCAGCAGATAGGCCACCACCAGCCCCAGACCGCAGAACAGATTGAAAGGGGTAAGCCAGTCCAGCGTCGAACCGGCGAAGCGGCGGTCAGCCACCGCAAAGCCGTTGATAAACGCGCCGACGACAATCCCCTGGCTGAAGGTCGCCAACAGCGAGCCGCCGGCAAAGGCATAGTCCCAGAAGATGCGATGCGAGGGAACCGCTTTAAAACGAAATTCAAAGGCCACGCCGCGAAAAATCAGGCCGATGAGCATCGCCGTCAGCGGGATAACCAGCGCATCGGTGATCACTGCATAGGCCAGCGGAAAGGCGCCGAATAGCCCTGCCCCGCCGAGCACCAGCCAGGTTTCGTTACCATCCCAAACGGGGGCGACGCTATTGACCATCACATCGCGCTCTTCGCCATCATGCACCACGCTGAACAGCATCCCAATACCTAAATCGAAACCATCCATCACGATATACATCAGCGTGGCGAAGACAATGATGACAAACCAAATCACCGAGATATCGATGCTCATGATGCGTTCTCCTCATCACGCACCGGCTCAGCCGCTGAGAGCGGACGCGCCGGGGTGCCTGCGGTTTTCGAGGTCAGCTCCGTCACCGGCTGCGGCCCTTTTTTGATAAGCCGGAAAATGTAGTAATACCCCACGCCAAACACGGCGCAGTAAACCACGATAAATACCAGCAGGCTGATGGCCATCTGCAGGGTGCTGTGCAACGACACCGCATCCCGCGTGCGCAGCAACCCGTATATCACCCACGGCTGGCGGCCCATCTCGGTGGTCACCCACCCGGCGACCAGGGCAATAAGACCGGCGGGCCCCATACAGAGCGCAAACCACTGGAAGGGACGCGAGTGGTACAGCCGCCGCCGATAGCGCAGCCAGGCGCTGCAGATCCCTAAGGCGATCATCAACACGCCCATCCCGACCATGATGCGAAACGACCAGAAGACGGCGGGCGAATAGGGTCGGTCCTCTTTCGGGAAGTCTTTCAGGGCCGGCACCTGCTTATGCAGGCTGTGGGTAAGGATCAGGCTACCGAGAGCGGGGATCTCAAGACCATAGCGGGTCCGCTCCTGCTCCATGTCCGGCAGGCCAAACAGCAGCAGCGGCGTGGCCTCGCCGGGGCGATTTTCCCAGTGCCCTTCGATGGCCGCGATCTTCGCCGGCTGATGCTCAAGGGTGTTAAGACCATGCATATCCCCCACCACCGCCTGGATCGGCGCCACCAGCAGCGCCATCCACATCGCCATCGACAGCATTTTGCGGATGGCCGGCGAGTCGTTGCCGCGCAGAAGATGCCACGCGGCAGACGCCCCGACGAACATGGCGCTACTGAGAAACGCGGCTATCGCCATATGGAACAAGCGATACGGAAAAGAGGGGTTAAAGATAATCGCCAGCCAGTCCTGCGGGATGAGATGGCCATTTTCGATGATAAAACCCTGCGGCGTCTGCATCCAGCTATTGGAGGCAAGGATCCAGAAGGTAGAAACCAACGTGCCAAGCGCCACCATGCAGGTGGTAAAAAAATGCAGCGCTGGCGGCACTTTATTCCAGCCAAACAGCATCACCCCGAGGAATCCCGCTTCAAGGAAGAAGGCGGTCAGCACTTCGTACAGCAGCAGCGGGCCGGTAATACTGCCAGCGAACTGGGAAAATCCGCTCCAGTTGGTGCCGAACTGATAGGACATGACTAATCCGGAGACTACGCCCATGCCAAAATTGACGGCAAAAATTTTCAGCCAGAAATTGTAGAGTGAACGCCAGACATTATCCCGGGTTCGCAGCCACATCCCCTCAAGCACCACAAGGTAGCTGGCAAGGCCGATGGTGATGGCCGGAAAGAGGATATGGAAGGATACGGTAAAGGCGAATTGCAATCGGGCCAGATGAAACGCGTCGAATTCAAACATATTCCACACCCATCATTGTGAATCGCCCCGGCCGCAGCCGGGGCTCATGCGAACATCACTTAGCCGATGATGAAGTGTTTTGCTTCCCGGCGCCGAGTTCGGCGCCGGTCAAAGGATCGCCCTGCGGGTCAGACTGCGTTCGCTTCAGCATCGCTTTGCACAGCGCTTCCTGCTCTGGCGTCAGGCCGACAGAAGCACTACCATCTCCGCCATCTACGGCCGGCTGTGGATCCTTGACATAATCGAAGTGTTTGTCACTGTTCCAGCTGCCGCGTACTTCTCCACCTTCAGACATATTGTAGTAGGTGTTAGCGTACTCGCTAATGGGCGGCAATTTGCCCGGTGGATAGTTGTTGCGAATCGACTGCAGGGCCTTCTCAAAAGAGAGCTGATGCGCCGCTTCGCGGGTCATCAGGAAGGCCAGCGCGTCTTTCACGCCAGGATCGTCGGTCACGTTGATCAGGCGTTCATAGACGATCTTCGCCCTCGCCTCCGCCGCGACATTCGACCGCAGGTCGGCGGTGGGTTCGCCGATAGTATCAATGTAGGCCGCCGTCCACGGCACGCCCGCCGAGTTGGTCAGCGGGGTACCGCCGCCGTACAGCAGGGATGTAATATGGCTGTCATTGCCGTTGGCGGTGAGCGAACGATAGAGTTCCGCCTCGCTCTCGGTGCCCTCCGCCAGGGCTCCTTTGGCGCCTTTATTCAGCATGCCGACCAAAGTGCCAATGATCTCCAGATGGCTCAACTCCTCTGTCGCGATATCCATCAGCATATCTTTGCGGCCGGGATCGTCATCGCTTAATCCCTGGGTGAAATAACGACACGCGGCGGCCAGCTCGCCCTGAGGGCCGCCAAACTGTTCGAGCAGTAAATTCGCGAGCCCCGGATTCGGTTCAGCAACGCGTACGGTATACTGCAGTTGTTTCACATGACGAAACATAGGCCTGCCTCCTGGGTTATTTTTTCGCTTCTACGCCGTCAGCATCTGAACGCAGGAGAAACTGCTCCGTGGTCTGAGGAATATGTTTAATCAGCCAGTCGGCCATTTCCCGCTCTTCCGCCAGTATGGCTTCAATGGCTGGGATGGAGGCGGTATCGCCTGCTTTTTCAGCGGCCGCCAGTAGAGAGGTATAGCAGGCGATTTCAAACTGCTCGAAAACGTACCCGCTGATCGAGCCTTTGACGATTTCATCGGAAGGAAACATCCCGCCGATGGACTGGCCGAGAGCCGCCATTTTACTCATCGAATCTTTAATCACCGAGCGCGAAATCTCATTGCGGTCGAGGATCTCTTCCAGCACGGTAATTTGCCGTTTGGTCTCGTTAACATGCTGTTCGATTCTGGCACGGAGATCCGGATAATTATCGATACGGCCAGCCATTGATTCCAGCATGGACTCTGCCTGTTTTTCCATGGCATGCGCATCTCGTAGCCAGTCATGGTAATGTTCAACGTGATTCATCGTGATTTCCTCGTGTCAGGGAGAGTTTATTTTTCCGCTTTCTTATTAATATTACCTACCGCCAGATCGGTTAATTTCACATCGGTTTGTTTTTCTTCTTCCAGGGTTTCGGCAAGCAGTTTGGCTGCTTTTTTATAGCCCAACTGCTCTGCCAGGGTGACCAGAGTACCGTAACTGGCAATTTCGTAATGCTCGACCTTTTGCGCAGCGGCAATTAATGCAGCATCACGTACCTCATTTTTTTCCGTGCTCTCAACGACTTCATTAGCTTCTTCGATTAATCCTTCCATGGCCACGCATTTCATGCGTTTGATTTTCAGGTTGGATTCCTGTTCAATAATCTGGTCGATACGTTCGATCTGGCCCTGGGTTTCTTCAAGATGAGCATTGAACGCCGCGCTGAGTTTTTCACTGGACGCCGCTCTGGCTAGTTTAGCCAGCCCGCGGGTTAATTGTTTCTCTGCGCTGTAGGTATCTGAGAGCAGGTGAATAAATACATCTTCAATGCTTTTCATATTCATAGAAATACCTTCTGGAGTCAGAAAATAACTGCGAGTCTGTGACAGACTCGCAGGAGATACTTTCACTTCAGGGTGCAAGGAAAAGGATAATCAGGAATTATCGGACTTGCGGCCACCGCCATGGCTATTCTGTCCGCCTTTTTTACCCGCTTCGGACGCACGCTGCGGATCATTTTTAAAGTTCCCGCCGCTGTGCTGACCACCTTTACGACCTGCTTCAGAAGCTTTTTCACGGTCTTCAGCAAAATTACCGGAACCACCACGATGCTCTGCCATATTTCACCTCATGTATATCGGTTATGTCAGTACGATACGAAAATATTCCGTATCACTCGTCGTTCGATATTTAAATCTAGCGGGTAATGCTGGTTAGTCAAATTATTATTCCGTTTTTTCGACACCTTTTAGCAGTAATTCGGAATAATTCTACAAGACACCTCAAAAATAACCAGACGGCACCTTGCCGCTAACTCACTGTGTTCAGGGAAATAATGTATGCAGATCACCTCTGCGGCAAAGAATTATCTATACCGGAGGATTACTACCGTTGGGTTATATAACGAAGCGGCAGCATTGCCCTTTGCCAGACGGAAATTAAGAATTTTCCCTGATTTTACGGATAAAAAAAGCCGCTGGGGAAGCGGCTAGCAAACAAAATGGAGCGAATATCATGCCCGATTAATACTGGCACACATAAGGGCAATAGGCAAATAACTCGAACAGACCAGCCGGGAAATAAGCGAAGCGTGGAATATATTCAGCTCCTGGAATATCACGCAGTTCCATTATTAGTACTCTACGCTTTATTTTTTACGATGATTTATCGGTGACGATAGCAGCCGTTCACCAGGCCGAAGAACCGCATGCTGTCAACCTTTCTCTCGAGGAGAATATTCTATGAAAGCACTCACTTATCACGGCCCGCATCATGTCAGCGTCGACACCATGCCTGACCCGGCTCTTGAGGCAGCGGACGATATTATTCTGCGCGTCACCGCGACAGCGATTTGCGGTTCCGATCTGCATCTGTACCGCGGAAAGATCCCCGGCACGCACCATGGTGATATTTTCGGCCATGAATTTATGGGGGAAGTGGTGGAAGCCGGTTCCGAGGTCACCGCGGTCCGCAAAGGCGACCGGGTGGTTATCCCGTTTGTCATCGCCTGCGGAGACTGCTTCTTTTGTCGCTTGCAGCAGTATGCCGCCTGCGAAAGCACCAATAGCGGCCAGGGAGCGACGCTCAATCGAAAAGGCATTTCGCCACCGGCGGCGCTGTTTGGCTATAGCGATTTGTACGGCGGGATCCCGGGCGGCCAGGCGGAATATGTACGGGTCCCCAAAGCCAATACCGGACCGTTTAAAGTGCCAGACACCTTACCCGATGAAAAGGTGCTGTTTCTGTCAGATATTCTGCCCACCGCCTGGCAGGCGGTTAAAAACGCCGAGGTCAAACCCGGCAGTAGCGTGGCTATTTTTGGCGCCGGCCCGGTAGGCCTGCTCTGCGCCTCCTGCGCCAGGCTCAATGGCGCAGAACAGATATTTATCATCGATCATAACGATTACCGACTCGATTTCGCGCAACAACGCTATGGCGCGATCCCGATAAACTTTGACCACCATGACGATCCTGCGCAGTGGATTATCGATAACACGCCGGGCCATCGCGGCGTCGACGCGGTGATCGACGCCGTGGGCTTCGAGGCGAAAGGTAGCCTTACGGAAACCGTCCTCAGCACCCTGAAAATCGAGGGGAGCAGCGGAAAAGCCCTGCGCCAGTGCATCGCCGCCGTGCGCCGCGGCGGCATCGTCAGCGTACCCGGGGTTTACGCCGGTTTCATCCACGGCTTTATGTTTGGCGATGCCTTTGATAAAGGACTGACCTTCAGGATGGGACAAACCCACGTCCACGCCTGGCTGCCGGATCTGCTGGCGCTTATTGAGCAAGGGCTGCTTACCCCGGAGGAGATTGTCACTCACCATATGCCGCTGGAGGAGGCCGCGCGCGGCTACCAGATCTTTGAGAAACGTGAAGAGGCGTGCCGCAAAGTGATCCTCGTACCGGGAATGCAGCCCGGGAAGGCGACCCTCTGAGAAGGCGATTACCGCGCAAGGAAATTCTCGGCGGACCGATCGCGGCATGATATAAACATAGCGTGCTTTGGCCCGCCGTCGCTGATATAGCCGTTCACCAGAGGAGAAGTTGATGCTCGAGTTACGTCCGAATTGCGAATGCTGTGATAAAGATCTGCCGCCAGACTCACCCGAGGCGTTTATCTGCTCGTTCGAGTGCACCTTTTGCCGGGACTGCATGACGACGCGACTGAACGGACATTGCCCGAACTGCGGCGGCGAACTGGTGCGGCGCCCTGTGCGTCCCGAAGAGGCGCTGCGGCGCCACCCCGCCTCCACCCTGCGCCGCCATGCACAGTAGGCGAGACGCAGGTCTCCCGGCTAAGGTAAAAATCCACGCCCGAGGAGAGCGCGGAGCCTGAAGGCGTGACCGGTGGCAGACAACGTGCTCTTTCGATTATTGCCCGGCGGCGCTTCGCTAGTCCGGGCGAGCGTTTCCGGGTTCATATTCTGCATGTCAGTAAAACGTCTTCCCCGCCCGTACTGCCCGTCGGCGATCGCTTTCATCGATAGCCGCAGCCGTCAGGGTTTATCCCCCCACATCGCGATTTCACTAAAACTCAGCCAGCCCTGTGCGCTCAGGCTGCCGTATCGCATGGCTGGCGTTCTTTTTTATTCACCATCGCAATAACGCCTGGGAGCATTTCCGTTGCAATCGTTGATCTCCTGCCAGGCATATTTCGCTGCACACCGAAGCTTCCTGCTCTGACCGTCAGTAGACTGCAGGGAAATTCACCACGGAGCAGACTTATGATTGCGGTACTTTTTGAGGCCGACGCCTTACCACAAGCACAGGAAAGATATCTTCAGCTGGCGGCCGGGCTGACGCCTTTGCTTTCAGACACGCCGGGGTTTATTGCCATTGAGCGCTTTCAGAGCCTGAGTACGCCCGGCAAAATCCTCTCGCTATCCTGGTGGGAAGATGAAGCCTCGGTGGCCAACTGGCAGCAAAATGAGCGGCATCTGGCTGCCCAGCGCGAAGGCAAAGCATCGATTTTTTCATATTACAGAATACGCGTCGCCCGCGTGTTCCGGGATTACGCATCGGATCGGGGAGCACAGTCAGATGTATGACATTCACGTGATTCTCAGCAACTCGCCGGGCTCGCTTGGCGCAATGGGTAAGGCGCTGGGTAACAACGGCGTGGGGCTCGAAGGCGGTGGCGTATTCACCACGCCTGATGCCGGACATGCGCATTTTCTGGTGGAAGACGGTGAGAAAGCCCGCAGGGTGCTGACCGAGGCCGGCTTTACGGTCAGCAATGTATGCCGTCCTCTGATACGAAAGTTACCTCAGGAACGACCAGGGGAACTGGGAGACATCGCAGACACCCTGGCCCATAATGGTATTAATATTCTGGTACAGTACAGCGACCACCGTAACCGGCTCATTCTCCTTACCGATGATGACGCCCGGGCAGCGGAAGTGACCAAAAAATGGGCCATACTTTCTGAATGAATCTCCTGAAACCGCAGCAAGACAGTGAGCCAGAGGAGGCGCTGGAAACCGCTATGGCGATGGTGGCCTCCGCCCTCTCTGACTCGTCAAGGGTCAGTATTCTGTGCGCGCTGATGGACGGGCGCGCATGGACGGCAACCGAACTCAGTACGGTCGCCGAGGTGTCCGCCTCCACCACCAGCGGCCATCTTGCCCGGCTGCTCAGCAACGGGCTGGTGGTGTGTCTCGCGCAGGGGCGCCACCGCTATTACCGCCTGGCGGGCTCGCATATTGCCGGGCTGCTGGAAAACCTGATGGGCGTCTCTATGCTGGCGCATAAGACGCTTCTTCCCAGCACGCCGGTTAATCTTCGTTACGCACGCACCTGCTACGACCATCTGGCGGGCGAGCTGGCGGTGAATATTTATGAATTTATGCTGAGGGAAAAATGGCTGGCGGCAGATGGCCTGGCCCTGACGTCAGCCGGTAAAACCCAGCTTGAACGCCTTGGCGCAGTGTTTAACGCCCGCCCACGGCGTAAGCCCTGCTGCCCCTGTCTCGACTGGAGCGAAAGACGTTTTCATCTGGGCGGCGATGCCGGTTCGTTGCTAATGACGCTGTTCCTGCAAAAAGGATGGATAACGCGCGCGCCGGGATATCGGGAAGTACAAGTGACGGATAGCGGCAGAGCGGCGCTGTCCCGGCTGTTTAATCTGAAAGTGAGCGGATAGCCTGAGTTTAGGCTACAGCACATTTTCGCCGAACGGCCCCGGTTTAAGCCGGTCGGGCCCTCAGTATGACGCCTGGCGTGCAATCCGTTTTCATGCGAGCTCTTACGGCAAATGGATCTCTCCCTGTCATGAGGTATATAGCTTTGTTGAACGTTGCGCTGCGGGACATTCGCCATCGCCTAATGCTTCAAGCGTCCGGCAGATTAATTGCCTGAAGGCGAAAAAAAACAGGAGCCCATCGGCTCCCGCTTTTACTTAATCCACCAACGGGATTACATATTCGCGATAATCGCGTCGCCAAACTCTGAACATTTCAGCATTTTAGCGCCTTCCATCAGACGTTCGAAGTCATAGGTCACGGTCTTGGCGGCGATAGCGCCTTCCATGCCTTTGACAATCAGGTCTGCGGCTTCGAACCACTGCATGTGGCGCAGCAGTAGTTAACCAATAACATCATTACTTGTTGATTTAAATAGAAAAACAGGTATTTTTGATACGTTATTAATGTGTTTAACCTAAGCCCTAACCTATTGAAATTCATTAGTATATTTTCAGTTTTGATAACTGGCTTTGAGTTTTTCAGCTCATCTGGATAGTGAATTATTAGCCAATAATACTTACTCCCTGTGAGTCGGGTTAAATATCTCCGGTGTTATAACTCATGATTTGAAAAGAAAATAAAAAAGCCTCGGAATCCGAGGCTTGCATTGGAACAAGCAGCGCCATTATATTATTTAATTACTACCTACCATGTAATGATTGCTCTTTTCCAAACCATCTTCCCTTTTTGTTCTTCTTTTATATGCAGAATCCTTTTCATAATAAAATATAAAATAAGAGAAAACGCAATGATAGCAATATATGTCCCGATACCGAAAGATACCAGAAACACAACCAAGATCCCAAAGAGCGCTACCAGTAAAGATGTGCAGATAGATATCAAATTAATTGTCTTGCGTGCGTCTCTTGATACATAGCCTTTAATCTTAAATGCATGGCAGCTGTGGCAGTGGTCCTCATTAATTAAAACTGCACCACAAAATGGACATTTATCATCTTTTGTTGTCATTTATTTTAAATCTCAACATAATAGTAATCACTCATCCACAACCTTCCCTGGCAAGCGCAATCAACAACAGAATGTACTTTATTTTTTTGTTCTATTGTCTCAACTCCCTCAACAATCACGAAATTGCAGTATGATTTTATTTTATTTATTCTTTTAAAGAATTCGCTCTCACTCTGTATTTCCCAGAAATAATCTTTATCAATTTTTATACATTCAAAATTAAACATATCAATAATTGTTAAACTTGTTAAGCCCCTTCCAAAATCATCCAGCCATACTGGACACAATTTTGAAAGACACTTTAAGTCAGCCATACAGCATTTAGTATTGAATTCATGAAAATACTCGTTAATCTCAAAAGCAATGTTTTTTTGGTTTTTTAAGTAATCACCAATATATTTATCGTTCAAAATACAATCGCTAATAAGACTGTCAACATTCAACGAAACTGGCTTGAACTTCAATTTTGATGCATCAAGCTTTTCAATTGTCAATATCTGTCTCTTAAACACATCGATTTTTTCTTTATCGCTTAGCGAACTGAAGCAAAAAAGACCTTCATTAGCATGATAATCATTAGCGTTCTTTTTTTTAACACTTTTCGTGAGAATTTCCCAAGAATGAATAGAACCATCTTTTTTGTAAGATGGTTCTAAAACAAACCTGCAGGACTCTATTTCCACACTGTTCTTTAACATAAAAAAACACCGGAACTAAGAATATTCCTAATCGTGTCATAATTATAAATGAAAGAGAAATAGTTTAAAATGATCGATCATGATCGAACAATAGGCGAAACCTATCACACACCACAAATTGATCGGTAATTCAAATCAAATGAAGTGAAAGGTAAAAATAGAAACATGATTTCATTATAAATCACAATAAAATCAATGTGTTATTAAATACTAATAATTTAGTGCCAGATATCAAACGTTAGTTAAGAAGGTGTCTGAGGTTCCGAAGAAATTAATCTGCGATGATAATGCCGATAATAAACCATCTTAAACATTTATAGGTATAACATCATAAGAAAATAAATCATTTCATCTTCAATTATTCGGCATGCAATATCCATTCTTCCCATTACGTTTAACTTCATATAGCATTTGATCAGCCTCTTTGATCCACTCGATAATTGATTCTTTATTTTCTGCACAAGAAATACCGATACTGACAGTACAGTACATATCTTTATGAGAAGGCAATGAAAGATCTTTAATTTTTTCCTGAATTATATCAACCATGGCTATAACAAGCTTGCTATTACTGTTGTTAACAATAATAGCCAACTCATCGCCACCAAATCTTGCTGGCACATCCTTCTCGCCAGCGCACTCTCGTAATATTGTTGATATACGAGATAACACCGCATCACCTACTTCATGACCATATGTATCATTAATTTTTTTAAAATTATCAACATCAATGAGCATAAGATAAGAATGAATTCTCTTTTTACGCGTCGCACGAAAAGCACTTTCCATTTTTTGCTCAAAAAATCGGCGATTTGGCAGATCTAAGCCAGGATCCATCAGCGCCTGTTTTTCCAGTAACTCCCTTCTTTTCCTCAACTTTATAGATAAGTGCCTTGAAACAACACTCAACACTATGGGATAACAGGTTGCCAACGGTAAAGAAAGCAATACCGTTCGGGTGCTGAATTCTATAGTATATCTGAAATCATTTGCTAACCAAACTATCACGAAACTAATCATCATCCACGTTAATGCTGGTTTTAAAATTTTCCATCCACCAGCAGCATAGCGATCAGCTATTTGAACGGAGATTATGAATAATGATGGAATTGGGCTAGCTTGCATTACGGCTATCCAGATACCAGCCCAGAATGAATCGAGTACCATATTCTTTTTTTCAGTACTCAGCATATCCTTCGACATCATGCTTGCCAGATAAGCAACCGATGGCCAGATGAGTGCATTCAAAATTAACAGGGCTATCGTTATTTTTTGATGTGACTGTTCCTGGAGGACTGAATATATAGGAAGAAAGCAAAGAACGACACCTATCTGACGTAAGAAATATACTCTTTTAATAAACGATGAATTTCTGTCAGATATGTATTTTTCATCTGGGAATTTTGTTAACATAGAAAGCCTATTATAAATCACTAAGAGCCGCTATCACTTTAAACCACTAAATTACAAGATAAAACCGCCCTGCATTACAAAGTTATAACATGGATGTGAAAATTACAAGATTGCACTTCAATTATTGATAAACGTATCAATAATAACATTTTGCATCCATTTTCTTGAATCTATCTGTACGTTTTAAATCTAATGAAAGGCAATACTTTAGGGTTATATCCTTAAACATGAAAACCCAACAGGATTTATCACTATTGCATTATTAATTTTGGTAGATTATTAAACAACGACACAACATCTGACCAGTAAAAATTTACTTGAACTTACTTATCGTTTACTCCAAATTATTCTGTGATGTACACAGCAATTAATGTCGTTACAGTTGCCCCCGGCAAGTGCCTCCGGGGGATTTTTTATGCTCCTCAACTTTCTAGGGCGTCAACTCGCCTAAGCAAATCCTGTACCACGGTCACCAAATCGGCGATGATTGCCGTGTAATCCACATTCATCACTCTGAATTTTTCGCCATCAATCTCCTGCTCGATGCCGAGGAAAGTTTACAGATCATCAGCTTTTTCAGCCTGCTGAGCGATAAAACCACGCCTCCGGCGCGTTTCACCCTTCATGTTGAACTCGCATACCCCCAGCGCGTTAATGCGCCTGGAGGCACCTTCCCGAGATTCCGTAAAATCCTCTTTAAGCCGCACGTCTGAGCCGGTGGTCAGGACGTCCCCTTTGCCAGTGGAAATGGTGCCGCCAGCACGGAAGATCCATGCATCAGTTCGGCCATAACCATCGAGATAGACAACCGCCCTGTGCTCCGAACCCACAGACTCCTCAACATAATAGTTTGCTACCGCACCACGGGCATCGCCAAAGCCGCCACGCCCTTGAATCATCGACTGGAACGGTGCGCCGGTGATCAGTTGTCCATTCGCTGGATTGCTCGGGGCAACGCTTCTCGCCATGAGTGCTCCCCAGGCGTATAGATGCTTTTTACACATAAAGGCCCCTTCGAGAGTCAGCTCACCTGCTACGTTCTCGATAAGCCGTGTTGTGTAATCGGCGGTACTATCGTTGAAATGAAAGTCGATGTATGGCGTACTCATCGATAGCTCAATGGCCTGCGCAAAATATTTCCCCGCGCTGATGTTGCCCGGAACAGCCAGATTGCCGGCGCTATCGACCCCCATAATCTCAGTCTGGGTATCTTCAGGGCTGATGGTCGCCTTATTTCCTTTCACCACGCTGAAGCGCGTTCCGCTGCCCACCATCAGCTTCCCGTAGGTGCCTGATTTTTTGACCAGTCCAATATCGTTGTTCCTGCCAAGAATAAAACCGGCATTATCGCTGGTTATAACCTGCGAGCCGTCGAGGTCGTTTCCTCCAGTGAGTTTTGCCAGTGCGTTAAGATCCGATGCCTTCGCCATCCCGGCTATCGCCGGTACGGTCACCTGCTTTCCGGTGATCGGGTCAGTCAGGGTGATATTGCCGCTGCCGGTCAGGGCCATCGACCAGCCCTCCACTACACTACGCCAGAATGCAAACGCGCTGGCCAGCTGGTTAGCAAACGACGAGGTGCTGGCGGTTTCAGCGGTAATAATGCCGTAACTGGCACCGGAAAATGCGGTGGTGATATTCCTGGTCAGCGTCAGTTGCGTGTCGCTGTCCACAGATTTGATCGCATACAGGTCAGCACTACCGCTGCGGTAGACCACCAGAATCGACCCGGGCAGTATCCCCAGCGCCTCCTGTGACTATTTTGTTGTCGCACCTGTCACCCGTGCCTGCGACGCTGCACCCGTGACGGTGCCGACTTCATACATAGCCATAATAAAGTTCCTCCTGGATGGTTTTCCCTGGAAAAAGAAAAGGCCCCTAGCGGGGCCTTTGTTAGCTAAATGAACTGTTGTCCGTTCGGAAGGCGGTTGCGGTGATGTTCTCGACTGTGCAGGTGTAATCAATCGCGGCATTTCGACCTGTAGCCTTGATAAAGAAGCCGACATTGTTGTAGTCAGCATCCAGGCGCGCGGCAAACCGCAATTCAAAGGCCGTGGTGCCAGCTGTGATATTACCGGCATCGACGAAGATACGGCGGATTACCTCCTGCCCACCAATGTTGAACGTAATATCAGAGGTATACCCCAGGCCACTGCCCGTCCCATAGGTCTGGCACACCAGGGTGCAGGCCAGAACCACTGTCATGCTATACCCCCTGTTCTGATACGCACCGTTCCGCTGTACCGTCTGGTTGCGGCGGAAGGTCAGGCTGTCGTAACCTTTTGCCACCGCAATGTCACCGATGAACGCATCCGCCTGGACAGTGCCACGGAACACGCCGCTATTCGCTTCGACCCTGCCACGAACGATCACGTTATTGAACTGCGAAGAGCCATCCTTGGCGATACGCCAGCCTTGCGACCCGTCAACAAAGTTATTCGAGCGGATCTCGTTGCCGATCTTCGCGTTCGTAATGGAACCGTCCGCGATTTTGGCAGAGGTCAGGGAACTGTTTTTGATACGTGCCGTATCGATATACAGCTCATTGCCTTCGGCAACCATCACCGGAACAGCCGTCGCATTATTACGGTTAAACAGCGAGAAGCGGTCAGCGTAGAGGATCATGTCGCTCGTTTCACCATTGCTGCCCAGCGTAATCCCCGCGCCAACATTCTTCCCGTTAACCGTCTCAACCTTCATCGACCACAGCGAACTCACCGTACCATTCACATCCGCCACGGTTTTGGCGGTGTTCTGAACGGAAGCGCTGAGATCCCCGACACTGGATGTCAGGGTCGTCTGCTGCGTTGCCAGCGCCTCCAGTGCCGTTGCATGCGTCTGCTGGGTACTGGTGATACTGGCCACCGATTTAATCGTGTTGTCCAGCGTCGTCTGGTTTTTGATGTTGGCGGCCGCCTGCGCGTCAATCTGCGACTGAAGCGAGGTATTCAGGCTGGCCTGTGTGCTCTGGCTGTCGCTTAGCGCCTTCGCCATGTTATCGACGCGGGAGTTGGCGTTATCCACTTTCGAGGCCAGTGCTGTCTGCTGCTGCGCCTGGGCAGTGATTTTCCCTTCGGCATCCGTTACGCGCGCCGTCAGGCCGATCACGGCGCTCGCCGTCGCGTCAGAGGCATCCTGTGCCGCTTTCGCATCGGTAACATCCGTGATGACCAGATCGTCGATATACAGTGAATAGCCAGGGGTACCGTTGCCGGTGGCGCCACGAGTGGAGATCCAGACCACCGCGCGTGTTCTGCCTGCCCCGTTGTTACTGGCGATACCCGTGAATTTCACCCACTTATCGCGCGCGCCCAGAGAGGCTTCGCTGACAGTGACCGCCGCCTGCCACGCATTTTGCCCGGCAGCATTCTGCGACTGGATACCGACCAGCGTTGTCCACCCGGAGGAGGGCGCCTGATCCGCCGGCATCATGGCCCAGAACTCAAACCGGAACTTCGCGTCCTCACGGATTGACTGCCAGGTGCCAAGCTGTTTATCACTGTTGCCGCTGTTGTTCTCATCCCGTCTCAACTTCAGGCTCTTACCGCCGGTGTATTTCTGAGACGCCACCACAACGGCTGTGCCGTTCCCGCCCAGCACCTGGCCATCGCTGTAGCTTTCAAACGTACCGTCAACCCACGGATTAGCTCCCTGAGTGCGGATGGTATTGATGGTGCTGGTCAGCGACGTGATGCTCTGCGACTGGCTGGTGATGGTGTTTTCCACCTGGCTTACGCGACCGGTCAGTGAACTCACCGCGGACGTGTCAGCCTTTTTACCCAGCTCAGTATTCATCGTGGTCAGGCTGTTCTGCAGACTGGTGAGCTGCTGCGACTGCGAATCCAGTTTACCCTCGGCAGACGTCATCCGGGTGGTCAACCCGGTGACAGCGCTTTGCTCGGCCTTCTTACTGACCGCCGCATTCGTGACGGCCAGATCGCCGCTGAGTTTCGTCAGCTGCTGCGCCTGGGTGGTGATAGCCCCTTCAGCAGCGGTGACGCGGGTATTCATCTGAGAAATGGCCCCGGCATTAGCTGCGATATCCTTTTCATCCGTAACATCGAGGACATGGAAATCATCGAAATACATTGCCCCCGCGCTGAGGAAGGTCGTCAGCTGGAAACTGGCCGTCGTGGTCTTCGTGGCTTTCCAGTCAAACGTTACCAGTTGCCAGCCAGAACTAAACGGTCCGTAGTTTGAGCCGACCAGCAGGCCAGTGCTGTCGGCCACACGAAACTTCGTGTTACCCGCATCTTTAATCGTGGTTCCCGGGTCCTGCTTCGCCCATACCCCCATGCGGTAGGTACGACCCTGCGTGATACTGATTTCCTGCCCGACCAGGTTCGACTGGCCGGCGGACATTTTCAGCGCCTTGTTACCCGAATGCGGAACCTGTAAATCGGCCACCGTCGCGGTACTGCTCCAGCCGGTAAAGCCCGCCGCGCCGCGCTCAAAACTGCCGTTGACAATGAGGTTGCCCGGCATTTTCCCGCTGGCGTCAATATCCGCCAGCGACTAGGTGATATATCCCGTATGAAATTCTCGGACATCTGGGACGATCATCTACACGTTGAGCAAGAGAAAACCGGAAGCAAAATCGCTATACCATTAGCTCTGCGTTGCAACGCAATCAACTGGAGCCTCCGAGATGTAATCAGTCGTTGCCGGGATTATGCAGTAAGCCCTTATTTGGTTCATTTCTTTAGAACCACCTCACAGGCTGAGCGAGGAGCACAGGTGAAACCCAGAACACTGACCATGAATTTCAGCAAGGCAAGAGACAGTGCAGATATTGACTGGGGACAAGGTACACCGGCAACTTTCCATGAACAAAGATCGCTTTCCGAGCGGTTATATAAAGCCCAGGGTATAAACACGAAAGATTTACTTGGACATAAAACTCAACAACAAACGGATAGGTACCATGATGATCGAGGGAAGGGGTGGACAACGGTGGCCCTATGAGGTTTTTCGGGAGGGGTTTTGATAACTTGTTTTGATAACCGTTCGAAAACTAATAATAAAAACGGGAACCACCAGGTTCCCGTTCTGACATAATCTGGGGGCCAGATTACATGTTCGCGATAATCGCGTCGCCAAACTCGCTACATTTCAGCAGTTTAGCGCCTTCCATCAGACGTTCGAAGTCATAGGTCACGGTCTTGGCGGCGATAGCGCCTTCCATGCCTTTGACGATCAGGTCTGCGGCTTCGAACCACTGCATGTGGCGCAGCATCATCTCTGCGGACAGGATGATGGAGCCCGGGTTCACTTTGTCCTGGCCGGCATACTTCGGCGCAGTACCGTGAGTCGCTTCGAACAGCGCGCACTCGTCACCGATGTTGGCGCCCGGGGCGATACCGATACCGCCAACCTGCGCCGCCAGGGCGTCAGAGATATAGTCGCCGTTCAGGTTCATACAGGCGATAACGTCGTATTCCGCCGGACGCAGCAGGATCTGCTGCAGGAACGCATCGGCGATCACGTCTTTCACCACGATCTCTTTGCCGGTGTTCGGGTTCTTGATTTTCACCCAAGGACCGCCGTCGATCAGCTCGCCGCCGAACTCTTCGCGAGCCAGCTGGTAGCCCCAGTCTTTGAACGCGCCTTCGGTGAACTTCATGATGTTGCCTTTGTGCACCAGAGTGACGGAATCACGATCGTTGGTGATCGCGTATTCAATCGCGGCGCGCACCAGGCGTTTGGTGCCTTCTTCAGAGCACGGCTTGATGCCGATGCCGCAATGTTCCGGGAAGCGAATTTTCTTCACACCCATCTCATCGCGCAGGAATTTGATCACTTTGTCTGCTTCCGCAGAGTCGGCTTTCCACTCGATACCCGCATAGATATCTTCTGAGTTTTCACGGAAGATAACCATGTCGGTCAGTTCCGGGTGTTTAACCGGGCTCGGGGTGCCCTGGTAGTAACGTACCGGACGCAGGCAGACGTAAAGATCCAGCTCCTGGCGCAGCGCCACGTTCAGAGAACGAATGCCGCCGCCGACTGGGGTGGTCAGAGGACCTTTGATAGCAACGCGGTAGTCACGAATCAGATCGAGGGTTTCAGCTGGCAGCCAGACGTCCTGGCCATAGACGTGGGTTGATTTCTCACCGGTGTAAACTTCCATCCAGGAAATTTTACGCTCGCCCTTATAGGCTTTCTCAACGGCGGCATCAACCACTTTCAGCATCGCTGGGGTAACGTCAACGCCGATACCGTCACCTTCAATGAACGGGATAATCGGATTGTGAGGGACGTTCAGTTTGCCGTTTTGCAGGGTGATTTTTTGACCTTCCGCCGGAACTACTACTTTGCTTTCCATTAACCTCTCCTTCGAGCGCTTCTGGTTCTGCTCTTCCCTCTTCACGCGAGCCTGGTGTTGGCTGAGTCGGCCAGCTTCGGCGTACCGGGTCTTCCCGCTAACCGGAGCTATCGCGTCCGTGTCGCCTTCCTGCCTGTAGTGCGAATCGGTTTGAGCAATTTTTTGTTAATAATTTGTAATGAGCATGTCAATACTACCTGAATGTTTGCGTCCATGAAAGGCATTCGTAATTAGGCTATAATGCGGCAATTGATAAAGCCTGAAAATACCATGCAGAAAACTTCATTTAGAAAACATCGCGTTGAGCGATTCAGCACACAACAAGTCACCAGACAACGTAAAGAACGCCAGCCAAAAACTGTGATCTTGTTCAATAAACCCTATGATGTGTTGCCGCAATTTACCGATGAAGCCGGGCGCAGCACGCTGAAAGATTTTATTCCGGTGGCGGGCGTTTACGCCGCAGGTCGGCTCGATCGCGACAGCGAAGGCCTGCTGGTGCTGACCAACGACGGCGCGCTGCAGGCGAAGCTGACCCAGCCGGGTAAGCGCACCGGCAAGATCTACTATGTTCAGGTGGAAGGCGAACCCACGCCCGAGGCGCTGACCGCCTTGCGCGACGGCGTCACCCTTAACGACGGCCCCACCCTGCCTGCCGGCGTAGAACTTGTCGAGGAACCCGTCTGGCTGTGGCCGCGCAACCCGCCGATTCGTGAGCGCAAATCGATTCCCACCCGCTGGTTGAAAATCACGCTCTACGAGGGACGCAACCGCCAGGTGCGCCGGATGACCGCCCACGTCGGCTTCCCCACCCTGCGGCTGATCCGCTACGCCATGGGCGGCTATACCCTCGACGGACTGGCCAACGGCGACTGGCGCAAAGCCGAATAACTGAAAAGGAAAAGCGATGTTTAAACCTCATGTCACCGTTGCCTGCGTGGTTCACGCCCAGGATAAATTTCTCATCGTCGAAGAAACCATTAACGGCAAAGCGCTGTGGAACCAGCCGGCCGGCCATCTCGAGGCCAATGAAACGCTGCTGCAGGCCGCCGAACGTGAACTGTGGGAAGAGACCGGCATTCGCGCCACGCCGCAGCACTTCATCCGCATGCATCAGTGGCTGGCTCCCGATAACACCCCGTTTCTGCGCTTCCTGTTCGCCATCGAACTTAGCGATCTGTGCGCCACTGAACCGCACGACAGCGATATCGATCGCTGCCTGTGGCTCAGTGCTGAGGAAATTCTTAACGCGCCGAACCTGCGCTCGCCGCTGGTTGCCGAAAGCATTCGCTGCTACCTGCAGGACCCGCGGCAGCCGCTGTCGCTGATTGGCGCATTTAACTGGCCGTTCACAGGGGGTGAATGAACGGTGAGCGCGTGCTAGAATACGCCGCCTCGAAGTTCAATGTAGCGAGTATTTCCATGTCAGAAAGCCAGAAAAAAGTGATCGTCGGCATGTCCGGCGGCGTCGACTCCTCGGTCTCCGCGTACCTGCTGCTGCAGCAAGGGTATAAGGTGGAAGGCCTGTTCATGAAGAACTGGGAGGAAGACGACGGCGAGGAATACTGCACCGCCGCCGCCGACCTTGCCGATGCGCAAGCGGTCTGCGATAAGCTGGGCATTGAACTGCACACCGTTAACTTTGCTGCCGAATATTGGGATAACGTCTTTGAGCTCTTCCTGGAAGAGTACAAAGCCGGCCGCACGCCGAACCCGGATATTCTGTGCAATAAAGAGATCAAATTTAAAGCCTTCCTCGAGTTTGCTGCCGAAGACCTCGGCGCCGACTACATCGCCACCGGGCACTATGTGCGCCGCGCCGATGTCGACGGTAAAAGCCAGCTGCTGCGCGGACTCGACGGCAACAAAGATCAGAGCTACTTCCTCTACACCCTTAGCCACGAGCAGATTGCCCAGAGCCTGTTCCCGGTGGGTGAACTGGAAAAACCGCAGGTGCGTAAGATCGCCGAAGAGCTGGATCTGATCACCGCGAAGAAAAAAGATTCCACCGGCATCTGCTTTATCGGCGAGCGTAAATTCCGCGATTTCCTTGGCCGCTATCTGCCGGCGCAGCCGGGCAAAATCCTCACCGTCGACGGCGAGGAGATCGGTACCCATCAGGGGCTGATGTACCACACCCTGGGCCAGCGTAAAGGGCTGGGTATCGGCGGCACCAAAGAGGGTAGCGAAGATCCATGGTACGTGGTCGATAAAGACGTTGAGAATAATATTCTTATCGTCGCCCAGGGCCATGACCACCCGCGCCTGATGTCCGTCGGTCTGATTGCCCAACAGCTGCACTGGGTAAACCGTGAACCGCTACAAGGCACCCTGCGCTGCACGGTGAAAACCCGCTATCGCCAGACCGATATCCCCTGCACCGTTACCGCGCTGGATGAAGACCGTATCGAAGTCCGCTTCGATGAGCCGGTCGCGGCGGTGACCCCGGGCCAGTCCGCAGTGTTCTATTTAGGGGAAGTGTGCCTCGGCGGCGGAATTATTGAACAACGACTGCCTCTGCAGTCCTGAACGCGCGTTATTTCCGCCGGGACGAACCGCCCTGGCGGCTGACAAGGAGTATGTGTGGCGAAGAATTACTATGACATCACCCTGGCGCTGGCTGGCGTTTGCCAGGCGGCGCGACTGGTTCAGCAACTGGCGCATCAGGGACATTGCGACAGCGATGCCCTGCATGTGTCGCTGAACAGCATCATCGACCTCGATCCTGAGTCGACGCTGGCGGTGTTCGGTGGCAGTGAAGCCAATCTTCGCCTCGGTCTTGAAACGCTGCTCGGGGTGCTCAATACCAGCAGCCGTCAGGGCCTCAATGCTGAACTGACGCGCTATACCCTGAGCCTGATGGTGCTGGAGCGCAAGCTCGCCGCCAGTAAAGGGGCGATGGACACGCTCGGCAACCGCATCGCCGGCCTGCACCGTCAGCTGGAACACTTTGACCTGCAGTCCGAAACGCTGCTCAGCGCCATGGCGGGCATCTATGTCGATGTGATAAGCCCGCTGGGGCCGCGTATTCAGGTGACCGGCTCCCCTGCCGTGCTGCAAAGCCCGCAGGTGCAGGCGAAAGTTCGCTCAGCGCTGCTGGCGGGTATTCGCGCCGCGGTGCTCTGGCATCAGGTGGGCGGCGGACGTCTGCAGCTTATGTTTTCCCGTAATCGTCTGGTTAACCAGGCAAAGCAAATTCTTGCTCATTTAACCCCGGAGTTGTGATCTATGGAATTATCCTCACTGACCGCCGTTTCCCCTGTAGACGGCCGCTACGGCGATAAAGTCAGCGCGCTGCGCGGTATCTTCAGCGAATTCGGTTTGCTGAAATTCCGCGTTCAGGTGGAAGTACGTTGGCTGCAAAAACTGGCCGCCCACGCAGCGATCAAGGAAGTTCCTGCTTTTGCTGCCGACGCAAACGGTTTCCTTGATAAAATCGTCGCCGATTTCAGCGTTGAAGACGCGGAGCGCATCAAAACCATCGAGCGCACCACTAACCACGACGTGAAAGCGGTAGAGTATTTCCTGAAAGAGAAAGTCGCTGACGTCGCCGAGCTGCACGCGGTATCAGAGTTTATTCACTTCGCCTGTACGTCTGAAGACATCAATAACCTCTCCCACGCGCTGATGCTGAAAACCGCCCGCGACGAAGTGGTTCTGCCTTACTGGCGCAAACTGATTGACGCGGTAAAAGATCTGGCGACCCAGTACCGCGATGTGCCGCTGCTCTCCCGTACCCACGGCCAGCCGGCAACGCCGTCCACCATGGGTAAAGAGATGGCGAACGTCGCCTACCGTATGGAGCGGCAGTATCGTCAGCTGAACCAGGTGGAAATCCTCGGTAAAATCAACGGCGCGGTGGGTAACTACAACGCCCACATCGCCGCCTACCCGGAAGTCGACTGGCATCAGTTCAGCGAAGAGTTCGTTACCTCGCTGGGTATTCAGTGGAACCCGTACACCACGCAGATCGAGCCGCATGACTATATCGCTGAGCTGTTTGACTGCATCGCGCGCTTCAACACCATTCTGATCGACTTCGATCGCGACGTGTGGGGCTATATCGCGCTCAACCACTTCAAACAGAAGACCATCGCCGGGGAAATCGGCTCCTCCACCATGCCGCACAAGGTGAACCCAATTGACTTCGAAAACTCCGAAGGCAATCTCGGCCTGGCCAATGCGGTCATGCAGCACCTGGCCAGCAAACTGCCGGTTTCCCGCTGGCAGCGCGACCTGACCGACTCCACCGTTCTGCGTAACCTCGGCGTGGGCATCGGCTATGCGCTGATCGCCTATCAGTCCACCCTAAAAGGGATCAGCAAGCTGGAGCTGAACCAGGATCGCCTGCTGGACGAACTGGATCACAACTGGGAAGTACTGGCTGAGCCGATCCAGACCGTGATGCGTCGTTACGGTATCGAAAAACCGTACGAGAAGCTGAAAGAGCTGACCCGCGGCAAACGCGTGGACGCGGAAGGGATGAAGCAGTTTATTGACAGCCTCGCCCTGCCGGAAGAGGAAAAAGTGCGTCTCAAAGCGATGACCCCGGCCAACTATATCGGTCGGGCAACCACCATGGTTGACGAGCTGAAGTAATCGCCCTGCCCCTCTTTCCGCCGGAAAGAGGGGCGTTTTATCGCCGGAAAGCGATCAGATCCAAACGTCGTTCACCGCCGTCCGCTCGCCGCCCTCGTGGCCGGTATTCAACACCCCGCGCGGCTCAATCAGCATCAGCTTCGCTTCCGTCTCCGCCGAGGTCTTATGTTCCACCCCGCGCGGCACGACGATCATCTCCCCGGCCTTCACCAGCACATGCCCGTCGCGGAAGTCCACGCGCAATACCCCCTCCACCACCATCAATGTCTCATCGGTTTCCGGGTGGCTGTGCCAGATAAAGTCGCCGGCGATGCGCACGACCTTGAACTGATAGTCGTTCATTTCAGCCACCACTTTGGGCTGCCATTGTTCGCTGAACAGGGAAAATTTATGAGCAAGATTAACGAGTTGATACATGGGCTGTCTCCTTGTGATAAAGGCAGTCAGCATAGTTCGCCTCGCCGCGGTCACGCTTGAACGATTGTGCAACCTGAACCGCGCTAGCCGCGGATCGCCCGCAGCCAGCGGCCCGGAGAGAGACCAAAGCGGCTGATAAACTGGCGCGTCATGTGGCTCTGGTCGGCAAAGCCCGCGTCGGCGGCAATATCCACCAGACGTTCCCCGGCGCGCATCCGCTGGCGGCAAAAATCGAGCCGACGCATCATGACGTAACGCCACGGGCTGGTGCCGTACAGCGTTCTGAAATCCCGGCTCAGGCTCCAGCGGTCCCGGCCGCTGACCTGCGACAGGGTGTCGAGGGTCATATCCTGCATAAAACAGGCATGAATATACTCCCGGGCCCTCTCCGCCGCCTGATAATCAAACGCCTGGCGACGGGAACGTTGGCCGCCGACAACGGCCAGGGTCTGCGCCAGGTCGTACAGAGCATCCTCTTCCTCCAGCGGCTCGAAGGTATCCGTGACCGCTTTCAACAGCGGCTGCGCGGCGTGACGTAGCCGTGGATCCGCCGACAAGCCGTCGGGGATAAACGGTAGCGGCCTGCCGCCGAGTATCTTCTGGATCAGCGCCGGTTCGATATAAACCATACGGTAGTGAAACCCCGCCTCGGTGCCCGCCTCGCCATCGTGTATTTCGTCCGGATGAAGCACCATCGTTCCGCCGGGCAGGCTGTGCTGGAGTCCGCCGCGATAGTGAAAGCTCTGCACGCCGGCGATCGTCTGGCCGATGGCGTAGGTATCATGCCGGTGCGGTTCGTAGCCGTGGCCGCCGAAGAAGGCTTCGATGCGTTCCGTCCGGCTGGGCGATTGCGCCAGCCTGACCCAGTCCGCGCTCTGCTGCTGAGACATAATGGATAACCTGCGACGTTCTTGAGGGGTGATTCCAGCACTATTACACAAAAAATTAACATCACCAACCCGCTCGCCGTTCGCATCCTGCCGCTGGGCGTTTACTGAAATTACGCATAGAATGAAGGAGTTCCATGCAGTATGCGCAAAGGGCGCCGCAGAATGCTGGCCAGCCCGGGGGCACCAGGGGCCCTTTTTATAAAAAGCTTTATTTAACAGCCGTTTATATTTTGCGTATATAATGAGCTTCAGACTACTATCGAAAATGCTAGGGAGAACAGCCATGCGCGTACTCGTGGTTGAGGATAATGCCCTGCTGCGTCACCACCTCAAAGTTCAGCTGCAGGAGCTGGGCCATCAGGTCGATGCGGCGGAAGATGCCAGGGAAGCGGACTACTATCTGGGCGAACATCTCCCGGATATCGCCATCGTCGATCTCGGCCTGCCGGATGAAGACGGTTTATCACTGATCCGCCGCTGGCGCAGCCATGACGTGTCGCTGCCGGTGCTGGTGCTGACCGCCCGCGAAGGATGGCAGGATAAAGTGGAAGTGCTGAGCGCCGGGGCGGATGATTACGTCACCAAGCCTTTCCATATTGAAGAGGTTGCCGCCCGCATGCAGGCGCTGCTGCGCCGTAACAGCGGTCTGGCCTCGCAGGTGATCTCCCTGCCGCCGTTCCAGGTCGACCTCTCCCGGCGCGAGCTGTCGGTGAATGACCAGCCGATCAAGCTGACCGCCTTTGAATATACCATTATGGAAACCCTGATCCGTAACCGCGGCAAAGTGGTCAGCAAAGATTCGCTGATGCTCCAGCTTTACCCGGATGCCGAACTGCGAGAAAGCCACACCATCGACGTGCTGATGGGTCGGCTGCGCAAGAAAATTCAGGCTGAATACCCACAGGACGTCATCACCACGGTGCGCGGCCAGGGCTATCTGTTCGAATTGCGCTGATGAAGGGACTGTTGCGGCATATCTTCCCGCTGTCATTACGGGTTCGCTTCCTGCTGGCGACCGCCGGGGTGGTGCTGGTCCTCTCCCTGGCCTACGGCATGGTGGCCCTGGTGGGCTATAGCGTTAGCTTCGATAAAACCACCTTTCGCCTGCTGCGCGGCGAGAGCAATCTCTTTTATATGCTGGCGAGATGGGAAAACGGCGCTATTGACGTCGACATCCCGGAAAACCTGAATATGGAAAGCCCGACGGTGACCCTTATCTACGATGAGCAGGGCAAACTGCTGTGGGCGCAGCGTGATGTTCCCTGGCTGGCGAAACGCATTCAACCGGAATGGCTGAAACGCAATGGCTTCCATGAGATTGAAGCCGATGTCGACAGCAGCAGTATGCTGTTGCGCAATAACCATGAGATTCAGGAACAGCTGGACGCTATCCGCGAACAGGGCGACGACTCTGAGATGACCCACTCGGTGGCGATCAACCTCTACCCGGCCACCAGCAAAATGCCTCAGCTCAGCATTGTGGTGGTCGACACCATTCCGGTGGAGCTCAAGCGCAGCTATATGGTGTGGAGCTGGTTTGTCTATGTGCTGGCCGCCAACCTGCTGCTGGTGATCCCCCTGCTGTGGGTCGCCGCCTGGTGGAGCCTGCGGCCCATTGAGTCGCTGGCCAAAGAGGTGCGCGAACTGGAGGAACATCACCGCGAAAAGCTCAATCCCAACACCACTCGCGAGCTGACCCGGCTGGTCAGCAACCTCAACCGCCTGGTTCGCAGCGAGCGCGAACGCTATGACAAATACCGCACTACCCTCACCGATCTCACTCACAGTCTGAAAACGCCGCTGGCGGTGATGCAGAGTACACTGCGCTCGCTGCGCGGCGAGAAGATCAGCGTCGACGAGGCGGAGCCGGTGATGCTGGAGCAGATAAGCCGCATCTCGCAGCAGATTGGTTATTACCTGCATCGCGCCAGCATGCGCAGCGGCGGCACCCTCTTGAGCCGGGAATTACACCCGATCGCCCCCCTGCTTGACAGCCTGACTTCCGCTCTCAACAAGGTCTATCAGCGCAAAGGGGTCAATATCTCGCTCGACATCTCGCCGGAGATCACTTTTGTCGGCGAGCAGAACGATTTTATGGAAGTGATGGGTAACGTTCTTGATAACGCCTGTAAGTATTGTCTGGAGTTCGTGGAAGTTTCCGTGCGCCAGACCACCGACAGCCATCTGCACATCCTGGTGGAAGACGATGGGCCGGGGATCCCGCAGAGCCAGCGCCGGGCCGTTTTCGACCGCGGCCAGCGGGCTGATACCCTGCGTCCCGGCCAGGGGGTAGGGCTCTCCGTTGCGCGTGAAATTGTCGAACAATATGATGGAGAGATCATCGCCGGGGAAAGCCTGCTCGGCGGCGCCTGCATGGAGGTGGTGTTTGGCCGCCAGCAGATGGAAGATAAACAGAGTTAATCGTTGAGATTTTTCACGGCGCCTGCATCGCCAGGGCGCCGCATCCGTTATAATCCCTGTCAGACACCTGCAGTGGAATATCAATATGGATTATCAATTAACGCTTAACTGGCCCGACTTTATCGAACGCTACTGGCAAAAACGGCCGGTGGTATTGAAGCGCGGCTTCGCCAATTTTATCGACCCCCTAAGCCCGGACGAACTGGCAGGACTGGCCATGGAGAGCGAGGTCGATAGCCGCCTTGTCAGCCATCAGGATGGAAAATGGCAGGTCAGTCACGGTCCTTTCGAAAGCTACGATCACCTGAGCGAAAACAACTGGTCCCTGCTGGTGCAGGCGGTTAACCACTGGCATGAACCGTCCGCAGCGCTGATGCATCCGTTCCGTGCCCTGCCGGACTGGCGTATCGACGACCTGATGATCTCCTTCTCGGTGCCGGGAGGCGGCGTCGGCCCGCATCTGGATCAGTATGATGTGTTTATCATTCAGGGCACCGGCCGTCGGCGCTGGCGCGTTGGGGAAAAGGTGCCGATGAAACAGCACTGCCCGCATCCGGACCTGCTGCAGGTTGACCCCTTCGAGGCGATCATCGATGAAGAGATGGAGCCTGGCGATATTCTCTATATTCCGCCGGGATTCCCGCATGAGGGTTATTCGCTGGAAAACTCGCTTAACTATTCGGTCGGCTATCGCGCGCCGAATGCCCGCGAGCTGTTTAGCGGCTTTGCCGACTATGTCCTCCAGCGCGAACTGGGCAGCCAGCGCTACGCCGATCCGGACGTGCCGTCCCGCGACCATCCGGCGGATATTTTACCGACCGAACTCGACCGCCTGCGCGAGATGATGCTGGGTCTGATTAACCAACCGGAGCACTTTAAGCAGTGGTTCGGCGAGTTTATCACCCAGTCGCGTCATGAGCTCGACGTCGCGCCGCCGGAGCCGCCGTATCAGCCAGATGAGATTTACGATGCCCTGCAGCAGGGCGATACCCTGGAACGCCTGGGCGGCCTGCGGGTGCTGCGCATTGACGGCGAGGTATTCGTTAACGGCGAGAAGATCGACTCCCCGCACCGTCCGGCGCTGGACGCCTTGGCCACCCATCTGACGCTGCGCGCCGACCATTTTGGCGATGCGCTGGAAGATCCTTCTTTCCTCGCCATGCTGGCAGCGCTGGTCAACAGCGGCTATTGGTTCTTTGGCGACTGAGCCATCATCCTGCCCGGCGGCGCCGCGCTTGCCGGGCCTACGGGTTCCGCGCTCACCGGCTGGACCGTAGGCCGGATAAGGCGAAGCCGCCATCCGGCATCTTGTCCGACACGCGGCCTTACCGGGCCGCCTGAGAAGATTAATGCCCTTTGCGTGCCGCCGTCAGCTCGGCGATACGCACGATCACCTGCACCGCTTTCTCCATTCCTTCCAGGGTGACAAACTCATGTTTGCCGTGATAGTTGTAGCCACCGGTAAACAGGTTTGGGCACGGCAGTCCCATAAATGAGAGCTGCGCGCCGTCGGTGCCGCCGCGGATCGGCTTCATCTGCGGTTCAATATCGCAGTCCACCATCGCCTGGCGGGCAATATCGACCACGTGCGGATGGGCGATCACCTGCTCATGCATGTTGTAATAACTGTCCTCGATCACCAGCTCAATATAACAGTCCGGGTGCAGTCCCTTGCCGACCTTTTTGGCGATCTCCATCATCTTGCGCTTGCGCGCCTCGAAGTGCTTACGGTCAAAATCGCGGATGATGTAATGCATCTCGGCCCGATCGACGCTGCCTTTCATGCTGGTGAGGTGATAAAAACCTTCATAGCCTTCAGTGGTCTCCGGCGCTTCATCGGCCGGTACTTCGGCATGAATGCGCGCGGCCAGCGACAGCGCGTTGACCATCACCCCTTTCGCGGTGCCGGGGTGCACGTTATTACCGACAATTTTTATCGTCACCGAGGCGGCGTTGAAGTTTTCAAACTCCAGTTCGCCGACCCCGCCGCCGTCGACGGTATAGGCCCAGCGGGCGTCAAAGGCTTCGACGTCGAAATGCTTCGCCCCTTTACCCACCTCTTCATCAGGGGTGAAGGCCACGCGGATATCGCCATGAGGAATATTTTTCGCCTGCAGGGTCGCCAGCGCGGTCATAATTTCGGCAATGCCGGCTTTGTCGTCCGCCCCGAGCAGCGTTTTCCCGTCGGTGGTGATCAGCGTCTGTCCCAAAAGCTGATGCAGAACCGGGAACATCACCGGGGAGAGCACCTCATCGCCGATACCCAGCGCGATATCGCCGCCGCGATAGTTTTCAACAATCTGCGGATTAACGTTTTTACCACTGAAATCCGGGGAGGTGTCGACGTGGGAGATAAAACCGATGGCCGGGATATCGCCCTCAACGTTAGCGGGCAAAGTTCCCATTACCGTCCCTTTTTCACTCAGCGTTACCTTGACCAGTCCCATTTCTTCCAGCTGCGCCTGCAACAGGCGTAACAGCTTCCACTGCCCTTCCGTGCTGGGGACCTGACGAACGCCAGGCTTTGACTGCGTGTCCAAAGAAACGTACTGCAAAAAACGCTCAAGCAATTTATCCATGTAGCCACCCTCTTCTTTTGTGACAACATTATTCATAAGCCAGAAAAGACAAATATTGCGTCAGGTCATTTTTAGCCCGTAAAGCGAAATTTAATAACGGAACCGACGTTATGGTGTAAAGGTAGACTATGCGGGCGTATCAAGGATTGGCGATTACCCTCGTTTGCCGTAGAATGCTGGCCCTTATTAAAAACGTGCAACCCCAAAGGTGGTTAATCACAAACCCCGCAGCGGCCGGAAATTTGCCGTTGCGTCTACATGGGACAGAGTCAAAAATTGAATATACAACCGCGTTCGCGTTCGCCGCTGGTGCATCTGGCGGGAATTCGCAAGAGCTTTGATGGTAAAACGGTCATCGACAACCTTAACCTGACCATCAACAATGGTGAGTTTCTCACTCTGCTTGGCCCCTCTGGCTGCGGTAAAACCACCGTTCTGCGCCTTATTGCCGGCCTGGAAAACGTCGACAGCGGACGGATCCATCTCGAAGATCACGATATCACTCATGTTCCGGCGGAAAACCGCCACGTCAATACCGTATTCCAAAGCTACGCCCTGTTTCCGCATATGACGGTGTTCGAGAACGTCGCCTTTGGCCTGCGGATGCAGAAAACACCGGCGGCGGAAATCACCCCACGGGTGATGGATGCCTTAAAGATGGTGCAGTTGGAGGCGTTTGCCCAGCGCAAACCGCACCAGCTCTCCGGCGGCCAGCAGCAGCGCGTGGCCATCGCCCGCGCGGTGGTCAACAAACCGCGTCTGCTGCTGCTCGATGAGTCTCTTTCGGCACTGGATTACAAGCTGCGCAAGCAGATGCAGAACGAACTGAAAGCGCTGCAGCGTAAGCTCGGGATCACCTTCGTCTTCGTCACCCACGATCAGGAAGAGGCTCTGACCATGTCCGATCGCATCGTGGTGATGCGTGATGGCAAAATCGAACAGGACGGCACCCCGCGAGAGATCTACGAAGAGCCGAAGAACCTGTTTGTCGCCAGCTTTATCGGCGAGATCAATATCTTTGACGCCACGGTAATTGAACGTCTCGACGAACAGCGCGTGCGCGCCCGCGTTGAAGGACGGGAATGCAACATCACCGTCAATTTTGCCGTGGAGGCCGGCCAGCGTCTGCATGTCCTGCTGCGCCCGGAAGATCTGCGCGTCGACGAGATCCACCATAACAGCGACGCCGACGGCCTGATCGGCTATGTCCGCGAGCGCAACTATAAAGGCATGACTCTGGAGTCGGTGGTGGAACTGGAGAACGGCAAAATGGTGATGGTCAGCGAGTTCTTTAACGAAGACGACCCGGATTTCGACCACTCTCTTGACCAGAAAATGTCTATCAATTGGGTGGAAAACTGGGAGGTGGTGCTGGCCGATGAAGAACACCAGTAAATTCCAGAATGTGGTGATCGCCACTATCGTCGGTTGGCTGGTGCTGTTTGTCTTCCTGCCCAACCTGATGATCATCGCCACCAGCTTTTTGACCCGCGACGATGCCAACTTCGTCAAACTGATCTTCACGCTGGATAACTATTCGCGGCTACTGGATCCGCTCTATTATGACGTTCTGCTGCATTCGCTAAACATGGCGCTGCTGGCGACCCTCGCCTGCCTGGCGCTGGGCTATCCGTTTGCGTGGTTCCTCGCCCGGCTGCCGCAGAAGGTACGGCCCCTGCTGCTGTTCCTGCTGATCGTCCCTTTTTGGACCAACTCGTTGATCCGCATCTACGGGCTGAAGATTTTCCTCAGCACTAAAGGTTACCTGAACGAGTTTCTGCTGTGGCTGGGGGTGATCGACACCCCGATACGCATTATGTTCACCCCCTCGGCGGTGATCATCGGCCTGGTGTACATCCTGCTGCCGTTTATGGTGATGCCGCTCTACTCCAGCATTGAGAAACTGGATCGCCCGCTGCTGGAAGCGGCGAAAGATCTCGGCGCCAGCAAGCTGCAGACCTTTATCCGCATTATCATCCCGCTGACCATGCCGGGGATCATCGCCGGCTGTCTGCTGGTGATGCTGCCGGCGATGGGGTTGTTCTACGTTTCCGACCTGATGGGCGGCGCCAAGAACCTGCTGATCGGCAACGTGATCAAAAGCCAGTTCCTCAATATCCGCGACTGGCCGTTCGGCGCGGCAACCAGCATTACCTTAACCCTGGTGATGGGCCTGATGCTGTTGATTTACTGGCGCGCGGCGCGCCTGCTGAATAAAAAGGTGGAACTGGAATGATCGGTCGACTGCTGCGCGGCGGCTTTATGACCGCCATCTACGCGTATCTCTACATCCCTATTATTATTCTGATCGTTAACTCGTTTAACCGGTCGCGCTTCGGCATCAACTGGCAGGGGTTCACCACAGACTGGTATAGCCTGCTGATGAACAACGATAGCCTGCTGCAGGCCGCCCAGCACTCGCTGACCATGGCGGTGCTGTCGGCGACCTTCGCCACCCTTATCGGCTCGCTGACCGCCGTGGCGCTGTACCGTTACCGCTTTCGCGGCAAACCGTTTGTCAGCGGCATGCTGTTTGTGGTGATGATGTCGCCAGATATTGTGATGGCCATCTCTCTGCTGGTGCTGTTTATGCTGATCGGCGTCCAGCTTGGTTTCTGGTCGCTGCTGTTTTCGCATATCACCTTCTGCCTGCCGTTTGTGGTGGTCACCGTTTACTCCCGCCTGAAAGGCTTTGACGTGCGGATGCTGGAGGCGGCGAAAGATCTGGGCGCCAGCGAGATGACCATCCTGCGCAAAATTATCCTGCCGCTGGCCCTGCCGGCGGTAGCCGCTGGGTGGTTGCTGAGCTTCACCCTGTCGATGGATGACGTGGTAGTCTCCTCGTTCGTGACCGGTCCGGGGTATGAAATCCTGCCACTGAAGATCTATTCGATGGTCAAGGTTGGCGTTTCGCCAGAGGTGAACGCCCTGGCCACGATTTTGTTGGTTCTGTCGCTGGTGATGGTCATCGCCAGTCAGTTAATTGCACGTGATAAAACTCAGGGGACGTTAAAATGAAAAAATGGTCACGCCACCTGCTCGCAGCCGGCGCTCTGGCAATCGGCATGGGCGCTGCGCACGCGGACGATAGCAAAACGCTCTATTTCTATAACTGGACCGAGTATGTGCCGCCGGGCCTGCTGGAGCAGTTCACCAAAGAGACCGGCATCAAGGTTATCTATTCGACCTACGAGTCGAACGAAACCATGTACGCCAAGCTCAAAACCTATAAAGACGGCGCGTACGACCTGGTCGTCCCGTCGACCTACTTTGTCGACAAGATGCGCAAAGAAGGCATGCTGCAGAAGATCGATAAGAGCAAGCTGACTAACTTCAGCAATCTCGATCCGCAGATGCTGAATAAACCGTTCGATCCGAATAACGACTACTCCATCCCCTATATCTGGGGGGCGACGGCCATCGGCGTCAACAGCGAGGCGATTGACCCGAAAACTATCACCAGCTGGGCCGACCTGTGGAAGCCGGAATACAAAAGCAGCCTGCTGCTGACCGACGACGCGCGCGAAGTGTTCCAGATGGCGCTGCGTAAGCTGGGCTATTCCGGCAACACCACCGACCCGAAAGAGATTGAAGCCGCCTATAACGAGCTGAAAAAGCTGATGCCCAACGTCGCAGCGTTTAACTCTGATAACCCGGCGAACCCGTATATGGAAGGCGAAGTGAACCTCGGGATGGTATGGAACGGCTCGGCTTACGTCGCCCGCCAGGCAGGTACTCCGCTGGAAGTGATCTGGCCGAAAGAGGGCGGCATCTTCTGGATGGACAGCCTGTCGATCCCGGCGAACGCCAAAAACGTCGACGGCGCGCTGAAGCTGATTAACTTCCTGCTGCGCCCGGATGTCGCCAAACAGGTCGCTGAAACCATCGGTTATCCGACGCCGAACCTTGCGGCGCGCAAGATGCTCAGCCCGGCAGTGGCCAACGATAAATCGCTCTATCCGGACGCCGCAACCATTGAGAAAGGCGAATGGCAGAATGACGTCGGCAGCGCCAGCGCCATTTATGAAGAGTATTACCAGAAGCTGAAAGCGGGCCGTTAATCCCGCAGGGCGGAACCGCGGTTCCGCCCTTTTTTTTGCTCTCACCTTAGCCCCGCAGCGCGCGCCAGAGGAGCGCCGGCAATTTGCGCCAGCGCGGCCGATGGTAAAAATCCACCAGCCGCTGCGCCACCGCTTCCTGCCCCCGGTGGGTGATGAACCAGGGCGGCAGGGGCATCAGCGTCAGTTCGCCATGCCAAAGACTACGCGGAAACGGCCGAAACGGCGCCTCAATCACCGTGCGCTCCGTTTTCTCCAGCATAAAGCTGTTATGCACCTTGCCCCGCCCGCTCTGAATATCGTCGAGCGTGTGGCCGGGAAACGCCCCCCACGGGCAAGGGGCTAACAGGAAGGCCACCCCGCTCCAGCAGTTGATCGCCACCGTGCCGTAGCGCAGCTCGGCGATCAGCGCATTAAAACGCTTACGTCTAATCGCTTTGCGGGTGCGCGGGTGGATCACAATATTGGCCCCCAGCGTGCCCTGCAGCCGCTGATTCGCATAGCCGATCGCCTGGCGCAGAAAGCTTTCCGCACTATCGGCCTCAAGACGGGTGACCGACAGCCCCGGGCCAAAGACCTCCTGCTGGCAGAACCCGGGATCATCGTCGGTATTCGCCACAATCAACGGTAGCGCGTCACCGCGGGCTATCTCCAGCGGCTGACGGGCGCGCAGGCGAAAGTCGGTCAGCCGGTTTTCAGCGCCGGGGTAGTAGTCCGGGCGGGTATTCGCGGCGATCAGTCGGTACAGCTGATTCAGCAAGGCCGTCGCAGGCTCCCAGCCTTGCTGCAGGATCAGCACCTGGCTGGCCACGCAGTTAAACCCGCCATTGTTCATCTTCTGCGTCGCCAGCTGCTGCGCCTGAAAAGCGATGTCCGCCTCGCTCCACGGCCCGGGTACGATAATGGTGGGGCTGACGCCGCCCAGCTCCGAGGTAACCCGACGCGGGTTCAGCGGCGTCCCGGCGGCCCGACGCTGGCGAGCCGTCTCCCCCTCGCCCCAGACGATGACGTCATGGGTCTCGCGGGAGCCAGTGATATGGATCTCATCGACAGCGGGATGGGTAGTCAGCCACGCTCCCGCCCGGGCGTCGCCGGTGACGATGCGGAGCGCATCCATGGCAATCAGCGGCGCCAGGGCCTGGGCCAGCAGATCGTGCAGATAATCATTCACCGGATTGAGCTTCAGCAGGCAGACCTGATTCTCAATAAACAGCTTGTGTAGCACATCCAGTGGCGCAATCGAGGCCACATTGCCGGCGCCAAGCACCAGCGCCAGCTTGCCCTGCCGCGCGGCAGGCGGGATGTCGTATGCCCGCGCCGCATAGCGGTCGAGATGGGCCCGGGTGACGCCTAGCTGCATCCATATCTCAGCGCGAACACCAGACAGAAGCAGCCGATCCCAGAGCGTGCCGGGCACTACCCGCAGCGCCAGGCGGCCGTCCGCCAGCGTCCGCAGCGGGATCCGCCGCAGAAAGGTCTTCTCCTCCAGTTGCTCCAGGGTGGCGATAAGCCCGTTGCAGCCGACCATTAGCGCGCAGGGGCCCGCCAGCCACTCTTCCCCCGCCAGCGGATCGCCCGCCGGCAGCCCTTTGGCCGCCGCTGCCGCGGCCACCCACGCCGGGGCAATGCCGGCCAGGGCATCCTTGATCTGGCGCAGGAGCGCCAGACGACGGTTCACTGAGGTTTCCGCCCAGCGCTGGCGCGCCGCCGACAAGGCGTGCAGGGCCGCATCATACTGAGAACAGGTCGTCAGACCGGGTCGCGCATGGCTCATTTTCCCTCACTCATTAAAATCTCTCCGTAGGCCTGGCGCAGCTGATTTTTGAGCACCTTACCCGTGGCGCTGACCGGCAGCGCATCGACAAATATCACCCGGTCCGGGATCTGCCATTTAGGCACCCGCTTCTCAAACCAGCTCAGCAGATCGGTCTCCTCCACTTCGCCCCCTTCCGCACGGACGCACAGCAGCACCGGCCGCTCGTCCCAGCGCGGATGGCGGGCGGCGATGGCCGCCGCGCTGCGCACCCCCGGATGCGCGATGGCGATATTCTCCAGCTCAACGGTGGAGATCCACTCGCCACCGGACTTGATAATATCCTTTGCCCGATCGCTGATCACCAGATAACCATTGGCGTCGAGCGTACCGATATCACCGGTATCAAACCAGCCTGCCGCGGTCAGGGCGCTCGCGTCCTGACCATAGTATTGCTCTACCACCCAGTGCCCTCTGACCTGCAGATAACCCTGGCTTTGACCATCCCGGGGCAACGGTTCGCCATCCACGTCCACCACCTGCAGTTCGATGCCGAAAATGGGCCGCCCCTGACCGGCGCGCTGCTTTTGCTGCTCCTGTGCCGGGAGCGCGTCATGTTTGCTCAACGGTGTGTTGATGGTGCCGATGGGCGATGTTTCGGTCATTCCCCAGGCGTGGGTCAGCGCAATGCCGTAATCACGCTGAAAGGCCTCGGCCATCGACGGCGGCAGCGCGGAGCCGCCGACCAGCGCACGTTTAAATTCAGGCAGCCGGACCTCTGTCCGGCGCATCGCCGCCAGCAAGCCGGCCCAGATCACCGGCACGCCAAACCCCACCGTCACCTTCTCGGCGGCCAGCAGCTGCAGCAGGCTGTCGCCATCGAGGTGCGGCCCCGGCAGCACCAGCCGCGCGCCACCATGGCGGCGATAAACGGCGTCCCCCACGCGTTGACATGGAACATCGGCACCACCGGCAACAGGCTGTCCTTCGCCGATATGCCGGCGGCGTCCGGCTGGTTGCCGCTCAGGGCGTGCAGGACCAGCGAACGATGGGTGTTCAATACCCCTTTCGGCCGGCCGGTGGTTCCCGAGGTGTAACAGAGCGAAGCCGGAGTCAGTTCATTGAGCTGCGGCCAGCGATAGTCTGCCATCCCCTGCTGCAACAGATCGTCATAAAACAGCAATGAGGGCAGCTGGCTGAGCGCCGCTTCGCTGCGGGACTCCATCAGCACGACGTGTTTCACCGTCGGCAGCTGCGGCAGCAGCTGCGCTACCAGCGGCAAAAAGGTCTGGTCAAAAAACAGCACTTCATCGGCAGTGTCGTTGAGGATATACCGCAGATGGTCAACCGACAGCCGCGGATTGACGGTATGCGTCACCCAGCCGCCGGAGGCGACGGCAAAATAGATCTCCAGATGGCGGCGGTTGTTCCATGCCAGCGTGGCGCAGCGGGCGCCCGGCGGCAGCCCCAGCGACGCCAGCGCCGATGCCAGCCGCTGAGCACGGCTGGCCACCTCCCCCCAGCAGCTGCGCTCCTTCTCACCGCCAGTACTCACCGAGACAATCTCGGTCTCGCTGTGATACTGCGCCGCATGGCCGAGCAGCGCGGCAGTGGTGAGATCCTGATAAATCATCAGTGACGGCATGGCGGGGTCTCCTTTACAGACGTCCGGCGGAATCGAGGGGCGCGGCGCGATCGTGCGGGCGCCTATTGAATCTGGTCTACATTTGCCGGTCTGCACAAAAAAACGTACAGAAATCAGCGGTCACGCACAAAATAGAGTGGGAAATGGTTCAGAAAGGAAAAGACAAACTCATGACCGGAAGATCATTACTCAGAGAGCGTATCGCCCGACTTCGGGCCGGGCGATAGTGGTGGGGATTTACAGCAGCGCTTTCGCTTTAGCGACCACGTTATCAACGGTGAAGCCGAACTCCTCGAACAGCTGCTCAGCCGGCG